>Ga0206125_10000035_pt1 | contig 176546 bp, 150 predicted proteins | sample Helgoland_Spring_4_FD_148598 | JGI IMG/M metagenome (GOLD analysis project Ga0206125, IMG submission 148598) | Pelagic subsurface seawater microbial communities from Kabeltonne, Helgoland, North Sea - Helgoland_Spring_Bloom_20160331_1 | ecosystem: Environmental > Aquatic > Marine > Epipelagic...
CTGGAGGCACCACTTAAAAACCGTAAAGATTCATTTCTTTACGGTTTTTTGTTTGCCATAACTTCCAATGCTTATTTCATAATTTCTTGTCATTTCCATGTATTTATGTATTTTGCAGCAGCAATTAGCTTACTTAAAAATAAAACATACATGAGTCCCAAAGAAATACTCGTATTAGATATTGAAACCACTGGACTGAGTCCAAAATTTGATTTCATTTTAGAACTCGGTATTGTCAAGCTCAATATTGGAACAGGCGAAATTACAAACTTATTCGACAAGATATTTAAAGACCCAAAATTAACTGCCAAACACAGAAACGCTTGGATCTTTCAAAATGGCTACATGCACATTGACGAAGTCAGAAACGCAAAACCTCTGGACAACTACCGAGCAGAGATTCAACATATTCTAACCCCTTTTAAAGGAAAAATAACTGCTTGGAATCGAGATTTTGACAATGCCTTTTTACAGCAAGAAGGGTTTGATTTAGGCCTTGCCATGAGCTGCCCGATGAAAGCAAGTACCGATTATTTTAAAATTCCAGGCGCTAGAGGCTACAAATGGCCGAAAGCACAAGAAGCATGGGACATCCTATTTCCTGATGTTCACAAAATAGAAAAACACAGAGGACTGGACGACTCAATTATGGAGGCAAAAATTATTTTTGAATTGATAAAAAAGGAAGTATACAACCCTTTTTAATTCATACAATCGTACCAGAAAGAATATTTCAAATATAGTATATTTGCCAAACAAAGCCAATTTTATGAATGCCCTAAAAAAACGCATTGCTCTTTCTGACTATTCCAAGCTGACAAAATACTTATTCAAATGGTTGAGTTTAGCAATTGTTTCAGGTATTCTTGTAGGTTCGGCATCAGCGCTTTTATTAGTCTCGCTAGTATGGGCTACCAATACTAGAGAAAGCAATACTTGGATTATCTGGCTGCTTCCATTAGGAGGCCTTGCGGTAGGACTGATGTATCAGTACTGGGGAAAATCTGTAGTCAAAGGAAACAATCAATTAATTGACGAACTACACAGTCCAAAAAACATCATCCCTTTTAAAATGGCTCCTTTGATTTATATAGGAACCGTCATCACGCATTTATTTGGTGGGTCTGCCGGACGAGAGGGTACCGCAGTGCAGATGGGAGGTGCCATTGTAGATCAATTTTCAAAATTATTAAAACTAAATAAAGACGACAGAAAGATTCTTATCATCATGGGAATTTCGGCTGGTTTTGCATCTGTTTTTGGCACACCACTAGCAGGGGCTATTTTCGCCTTAGAAGTTTTGATCATAGGACGTATGCGATACGATGCTATAGTTCCAAGCTTTTTAGCTGCCGTAGTAGCAGATTTCACTTGTACGGCATGGGGAGTTCCTCATACGCATTACCACATCGATGTTGTACCACTTATGTCGACTATCGGATTTTTCACGGCTATTGTGAGCGGAGTTATTTTTGGAGTTGTAAGCACTTTTTTCTCGAAAGGAATACATCGATTTCAAGATCTAGCGAATAAAATTAAATACGCACCGCTACGTCCTTTCTTTGGGGGACTTATCCTTGCTGTAGCCGTTTATTTAATGGGCACTACAAAATATATAGGTTTGGGAATCCCTACCATCGTAGAAGCATTTGAAACCCCCTTACCTTCTTATGATTTTTTCATAAAAATAGTATTGACAACATTTACTATAGGCGTAGGTTTTAAAGGTGGAGAAGTCACGCCCTTGTTTTTTATTGGCGCAACACTTGGAAACGCCTTGGCGCTATTCTTACCACTACCTATGGCATTGCTCGCCGGAATGGGCTTTGTTGCTGTGTTCTCAGGAGCAACCAACACCCCAATCGCCTGTACCGTTATGGGAATAGAATTGTTTGGCATAGAGGCAGGTGTCTTTATTGCAATTGCTTGTGTAACCGCTTATTTGTTTTCAGGAAATACAGGGATTTACTCTTCGCAAATCATTGGAAGTGCAAAAAGTGACAGTTTAAATTACACTAAAGGCAAATCACTTAAAGAATTGTAAGCAAAAAAAAAACGGCATTGCTTTCACAATACCGTATCAAATTCTCTTCAATTTATTTTTTGGCGTACAACATTGGATTCAAATCGTCGTCATTATACATTTTCATTTGCTTGTACACTTTCATATACTTATCTCCGTTCTCAATATCCACAACCAGATCATCAATTGCTGTAGACAAATCAATGCGTTGCTCAAGTAAGACATTTAGTTTTACTTGACAAGCTGCTTTGTGTTCAGCAGATGCCGAATTACGTGTCGCTTCTTCTCGCATATGATATATTTTTAAAGCCAAGATTGACAAACGATCAATAGCCCATGCAGGACTTTCAGAATTGATTTTCGCCGAATCTTTAGTAACAACATTTTCATATTTCTTTAAAAAATAACTATCAACATACTCCACCATATCCGTTCTATCCTGATTTGAGGCATCAATTTTTCGTTTCAACTCCAAAGCTTCCACAGGGTCAATATCGGGAAGACGAATGATATCTTCATAATGCCATTGCACCGTATCAATCCAACTTTTTCTATACAATAAATGCTCCAACGTAGCCGAATCATGCGGATTACTAAACGGTTGATCTACCTTATCAATAACATGATAAGTCTCAATTACTTTGTCAAATATTTGGTTGAAATCTTTTGCTTTCATCTATTTAGTTCTAGGATTTATATTTATGCAAACTTACGAGATATTAACGAAATAAATCGCTCTTCGTATTCTTCTTTTCCATTCCAATCATAATCTAGCTTTACCATCTTGGATACAAAGTCGACCGCTTCCTTCTCTGTTTTTAGCGAATTTAACTGAGAAACAACCCTGTTAAAATCTTCCTGACTTCCTTCAAACAAGTGTTTCACAAAAGCAATTCGATCATTCAAACCAATTTGAAGGTTTTTATGAACCAAGGTATCGTTTAACGACTTTTTGGTCGTTTCTACTCGTACGGCTTTTTCAAATATATCGGTTGCAACATCCAAGGGAATGGTATCTCCAAGTTCTTCTTCCAAACTGTTTTTTGAAGACGTCGTTGAACTGGTAGTAAAAAGATTCGCTACAGGTTCAACTTCTTTTGCTTCTTTTTTCTCCTCAACCTTCTTTTTTTTCGGCGTCTCATTTTGTTCATTCGTTGCCACAATGGAAGCCTCGGTCATCTTCTCTTTTTTCTCAACAGACTTCGATTTTTCTTTTTTTGCCTTCTTTTGCTTTTTTTCTTTTTTGCCTTTTGATACTTCTTTTTTAGGCAGTGGCTTTTCGGTAGTCATATCGGAAATCACCTCTTCAACAATAATAGCATCCAAAGCCTCCATCTTCTTTTCAATCTCTTCTCGTGATGCACTTGGAGTAGCTTCTAAATAGCGATCTACAAAAGCGAGTACGGAGAGTTTTTCGTAGATGGTATGTGCTTTTTCTTTTAAGGCGAGAATATCGTCTCTATTCTTCATTTGCAATATACTATGAGCAAGACTCACTAATTCCGATTCTATTTTTTTGTGCATAACTTGATGAGTTTAGACTAGGTGTCCTAAATATTATTTTGATAAATTTGTCGAGATAGACCGAAAAAATTGGCCTATATTCATTCAAGTTTTAAAATTACAAAATGTTTCTTGAAAATACCGTAAATCACACAGAACAATTTGGTTGGATTGAAGTTATTTCTGGCTCCATGTTTTCTGGCAAAACAGAAGAACTGATTAGAAGGCTAAAACGGGCAAAAATCGCCAAGCAAAAGGTAGAGATCTTTAAGCCAAAGATGGAAAACCGATACGACCCCGAAATGGTGGTTTCTCACGACGCAAATGAAATTCGTTCTACACCTGTACCCTCAGCTACGAACATACCTTTACTAGCAGATGATGTCGATGTAGTAGGCATTGATGAGGCACAGTTTTTTGACGATGAAATCGTAAGCGTCTGCAACGATTTAGCCAACAGAGGCGTACGTGTTATTGTCGCCGGACTCGATATGGATTTTAAAGGTAAACCATTTGGACCTATGCCTGCTCTTATGGCAACGGCAGAATATGTTACCAAGGTGCATGCGGTATGCACAAAAACAGGAAACCTCGCGCACTATAGCCACAGAATTAACGACGACAACAAACTCGTAGTTCTAGGTGAAACTGAAGCATATGAGCCCCTTAGCAGAGCGGCGTATTTTAAAGCTATGAATGAAAAGAGCGAGGAAAAGTGAGAAAGTGACAGGCAGCTGGTAGCCGATAGCCGATAGCCGATAGCCGATAGCCGATAGCCGATAGCCGATAGCCGATAGCAAAAAAAAACGGTAAATTTATTTCGAGAAAAATAATATAAATGAATAATTCACATGTAAGTATTTTAGAGCTAGATTTAAATGCACTTCAATACAACGTCCAATATTTTAGAAATAAACTGAGTAAGGAAACAAAACTGTTGGGGGTTGTGAAAGCGTTTTCATATGGACATGATGCCCTTGCCGTTTCTAAAACGCTGCAATCTGCAACTATAGACTACTTAGCTGTTGCTTATACTGAGGAAGGAATCTATTTAAGAGAAAATGGAATCACCCTTCCCATTCTGGTACTGCATGCACAAATTCAAAATTACGAACTTCTTATTGAGCATAATTTAGAACCAAATATTTACTCAAAAAAGACCTTAAATTCATTTCTCAAGTCGGCCAAGGAAAAGCAGTGTTCACACTACCCTATTCATCTCAAATTTAATACAGGGCTCAATCGACTTGGCTTTACCAAAACTGATGTCGAATATATCACCGATATCCTTAAAGAAAACGAACAGGTTCATATTAATTCCATCTTTTCCCATTTGGCAGCAAGTGAAGATGCAAACGAACGTGATTTTACACATACACAAATTGACAAATTCAAAAATATTATCGAAAAAGTCACAAAAGAATTTCCTTATAAAATAGACCTTCACCTGTCAAACACTTCTGGAATCATCAACTATCCAGAAGCACATTTTGATATGGTTCGTCTAGGCATTGGCATGTATGGCTTTGGAAACGAAACGGCTGAAACGGCACAACTCAAAAACATAGGGACTTTAAAAACAATCATTTCACAAATTCATGAAGTTCGTCCTGGAGAATCCTCAGGATACAATAGAGCTTATATCGCAAAAAAACGCACCAAAACAGCAACCATTCCAATTGGACATGCCGATGGAATTTCAAGAAGACTTGGAAATGGCAATGGCTCTGTTAAAATCAATGGCCATATGTGCCCCATTGTTGGAAACGTATGTATGGACATGCTCATGGTAGATGTCACAAATATTAATTGTAATGAAGGAGATGAAGTAGTCCTTTTTGACAGTCAGGAAATGTTAAACGAATTGGCTCGTAAATCTGGTACTATTTCCTATGAAATCCTTACGGGTATTTCACAACGAATTGCTAGAAAAATAGTAAGCTAATGCATAAGTTGTTATCTATAATAACACCTAATTAGGTTAAGCTACTTATATGTCCTTATTTTCCTTCCACAACCACAACAATCTCTCCTTTTAAAGTGTTTGTAGTATAATAAGCAATTACCTCTTTTAAAGTTCCTCTTTTGGTTTCTTCGAACATTTTGGTTAGCTCTCTGGATACAGAAACCCTTCTATCTTCACCAAAATACTCAGCAAAATGCCTCAAAGTTTTAAGCAGTTTATGTGGAGATTCATAAAATATCATGGTTCTTGTTTCTTCGGCTAATAAAAGTAAACGTGTTTGTCTACCCTTTTTCACCGGTAAAAAACCTTCAAATACAAATTTATCATTGGGCAAACCACTGTTTACCAAAGCTGGGACAAATGCAGTAGCTCCGGGTAAACACTCAATAGCTATATCCGCCTGTACACAAGCACGTGACAACAAAAAACCAGGATCAGAAATAGCAGGTGTACCCGCGTCCGAAACCAAAGCTACAGATTCACCACTCTGTATGCGTTCAACAATACGGTCAACCATTTTGTGCTCATTATGCATGTGATGACTCATCATCTGTGTACCAATCTCAAAATGCTTTAAAAGCTTACCAGTAGTGCGTGTATCTTCCGCCAATATCAAATCGACCTCTTTCAAGGTGCGAATCGCCCTAAATGTCATGTCTTCTAAATTCCCTATAGGTGTAGGCACCAAATACAGTTTTACTTCCAAAAGTTGTGTGTTTGAGGTCAAAAATAAGAAATCCTTTTATGCCATACTCTATAAATTTTCCAGAAAAAGAATCTCTTTTTAAATATACACAAATAATATGCTACACCACTCCACTTTTAACAATTTAATAGTAAATTTGCACATTGATAACAGAGAATAAAAACAATACAGGGTTGTCTGTTTAAGACAACCTAAATAAAAGCACAAGCAAATGTACAGAAGTCATAACAATGGAGCACTGAATCTATCAAATACTGGACAAGAAGTAACCCTGTCGGGATGGGTTCAGAAAATTCGTGACAAAGGTTTTATGATTTGGGTGGATCTAAGAGATCGCTACGGAATTACACAATTAATTTTTGACGAAGAACGTACAGAAAAAGCGCTTATAGAACAAGCAAAGACTTTAGGACGTGAGTTTGTCATCCAAGTACGAGGAACTGTGATTGAACGTCAATCTAAAAACACCAAAATTCCAACTGGAGAAATTGAAATTTTAGTTACAGATTTAACCATTTTAAACGAGGCAAAACTACCTCCATTCACCATTGAAGACGAAACGGACGGAGGCGAAGAGCTACGTATGAAATACCGCTACCTAGACATTCGACGCAACCCAGTTAAAGACAGTTTAATTTTTCGTTCAAAGGTAACTCAAGAAGTTCGCAACTTTCTTTCTAACGAAGATTTTATCGAAGTGGAAACTCCTTATCTTATCAAATCTACTCCTGAAGGAGCGCGTGATTTTGTAGTTCCTTCGCGAATGAACGAAGGTCAGTTTTATGCCCTACCACAATCACCACAAACCTTCAAGCAGTTATTGATGGTTGGAGGAATGGACAAGTATTTTCAAATCGTAAAATGTTTTAGAGATGAAGATTTACGAGCTGACAGACAACCCGAATTTACACAGATAGACTGTGAAATGGCGTTTGTAGAACAAGAAGACATTCTAAACATTTTTGAGGGATTGACACGTCATTTGCTAAAAAAGGTAAACAATGTAGAAATTGGTGACTTCCCAAGAATGACTTTTGACCATGCCATGAAAACGTATGGTAATGACAAGCCTGACATTCGTTTTGGAATGGAGTTTGGCGAGTTAAACGAGGTGACCAAACACCGCAATTTTAAGGTTTTTGATGACGCTGAGTTAGTTGTTGGTATTGCGGTACCAGGAGCTGCTTCTTATACTCGTAAAGAAATAGACAAACTAATTAACTGGGTAAAACGACCACAAATTGGTGCGCTCGGAATGATCTATGTTAAGTGTAATGAAGATGGTACTTTCAAATCTTCTGTAGACAAGTTTTACAACCAAGAAGACCTAGCAAATTGGGCTGAAAAAACAGGTGCAAAACCTGGCGACCTTATTTGTGTATTGTCTGGAATCACCAATAAAGTAAGAGCTCAAATGAGTGCTTTGCGAATGGAATTAGCAGAACGATTAGGCTTGAGAAAGCCAAACGAATTTGCACCACTTTGGGTAATTGATTTTCCGCTTTTGGAATTGGATGAGGAAACTGGACACTATCACGCTATGCACCACCCGTTCACTTCTCCAAAACCTGGACAATTAGAGTTGCTAGACAGTAAACCAGGAGAAGTGAAAGCAAACGCATATGACCTGGTATTAAACGGAAATGAAATTGGCGGGGGTTCCATTAGAATTCACGACAAGGAAATACAAGCAACCATGCTTAAACATTTAGGCTTTTCGGAAGAAGAGGCAAAAGCACAGTTCGGCTTTTTAATGGATGCTTTCGAATATGGAGCGCCTCCACATGGTGGACTCGCATTTGGTCTAGACAGATTGGTGGCTATTTTGGCAGGTAAGGAAACCATTCGCGATTTTATTGCTTTTCCAAAAAACAACGCCGGAAGAGACGTAATGATTGATGCTCCATCTGCATTAGACGAGGCACAATTAAAAGAATTAAATTTACAATTAGACATCGTACAAGAAATAGAATAATATGGAATCCCACTCACGGTGGGATTTTTTTTACCTGGAATAAAAGTTGTAACGCACACAAAAAATGCCACAAAAGAAAAACCTCATTACAAAATTTTTGATTTGGAAATACAAGCATATTACCAATCAACAATTTATTTATATGGTAAGTATCCTTATCGGATTGCTCTCTGGATTGGCTGCCGTAACGATAAAAAATTTAACGCATTTAATCCAACAACTTTTAGAAGGTGAATTGATTCGAAATTACCATGAAGCTTTCTATTTTATTTTTCCTTTGATTGGTATTCTATTGACCTTATTGGTAATTAAATATGTCATCAAACGAAAAGTTTCCCATGGCATTCCTGCCACTTTACATGCCATTTCCAAAAGAAAAGGATTGATGAAACGCTACAAAATGTACAGTTCTGTCTTAACGGCACCATTAACAGTTGGTTTTGGGGGGTCTGTTGGACTGGAAGGACCTACCGTAGCGACAAGTGCTGCTATTGGATCGAATGTTTCAAGATTGTTTCATCTCAATCAAAATTCAAGAACCTTATTAATTGGTGCCGCCGCTGCGGCTGCCATGTCCTCCATATTTAAAGCCCCTATTGCAGCGATTGTATTTGCCGTTGAAATTTTCAGTTTAGACCTGACTTTGGTATCTCTTATTCCGCTGTTACTTTCTTCGGTTTCAGCCATACTGACTTCTTATTTCTTTTTAGGTGATGATTCGGTGTTGCATTTTGAACTCGGTGATAAGTTTACACTTGCGGATACAGCCTTCTATGCCGTATTAGGTGTTGCCTGTGGCGCAATATCTGTCTATTTCAGTAAAGTGTATTTTGCGGTTAGCAGCTTTTTTGAAAAATTTGCAAACCCTTATAAGCGCCTTTTGATAGGTGGTCTTGGACTTGGAGTCCTTGTCTATTTTATTCCTCCCTTATTCGGTGAAGGATTCGATACGATTAATGATTTATTGAACGAAAATGTTAGCGAAGTGTTTAATCAAAACATCTTTCATGTGGTAAGTGAAAACAATTGGTTGATTATTCTCTTTTTAATAGGACTCGTTTTATTTAAAGTAGTAGCCACTTCTATTACATTTGGTGCTGGTGGTGTTGGAGGTGTTTTCGCTCCAACCTTGTTTACTGGAAGTGTTACTGGTTTTGTTTTTGCCCTATTTTTTAACACACTGAAGTTTTCTGAAACCCCATTGTCTCTAAGTAATTTTTCACTCGTTGGAATGGCAGGTTTAATGGCAGGTGTCTTACACGCCCCACTTACTGCTATTTTCTTGATTGCAGAAATTACTAGCGGTCATGAGTTATTCATTCCCTTAATGATTACAGCATCTATCTCTTTTTTAATTACCAAAAGGTATATCCCTTTCAATATCTACGCAGCTGAATTGGCGAAAAAAGGAGAATTGATGACCCATGACAAAGACAAAAATGTATTGATGTTGATGGATATTGATAAGGTTATTGAAACGAACTTTATTTCACTTCAGCCCGAAATGAAATTAGGGTATGTAGCAAAACATGCCGTGGCAAAATCCTCGAGAAATAATTTCCCTGTGGTCAATAAAGAAAATGAGTTTTTAGGTGTATTATTACTAGATGATATCCGTGGTATTATGTTCGATCAGTCACTCTATGAAACTGTATCTGTAAGAGACCTAATGCACAATGCAGCTGAAATTCTTTTTTATGAGAAAGATAATATGAAGTTGATTATGAAAAAGTTTCAAGACAGTAGTGCTTGGAATCTCCCTGTAGTTAAGGAAGGGAAATATATAGGGTTTATTTCCAAATCTCGCCTGCTTACCGCCTATCGTAGAAAGTTAATTGAGGTAACGAACTAGTTTTAAAGAGTACAAACTATTAATTTGATTGATTTACTAATTACCAAATAACTAGAAGCAAAAACATGAAACTATTGTTAAAAATATTGTTGATCATTGATGTATCTATTTTAGGAACTGGAATTTACTTGAAAAGCACACAAGCTCCACAAGGTGAATTTATTATAGGTATTGGCGTACTTATCCTAGCATTTGCACTTATGCCATTGTTTGTTTACCACCGTTATAAAGGAAAAGACCTTACGAAGTATTCATTTAAAAACATGCAAGAGTCAGAACAGCCTAAGAAATAGTCATAATTGTTATGCTATGATACTAGTTTAGGTTTCTTTTTTCAATAAAAAACCTCTTAAGTATTTTCGAGCATTCTTCTTTCATAACGCCCCCAGTAATCACAGTCTTAGGGTGTAATACTGTTTTACACTTTTCAAACCCTCTTAGGGTATCAGACGCCCCATATACTATTCTGCCTATTTGTGTCCAATAACTAGCACCTGCACACATTTGACATGGTTCTAAAGTAACATATAAAGTACAATCTTTTAGATACTTTCCTCCTAGAAAATCAGCAGCAGCTGTGAATGCCTGCATTTCGGCATGTGCTGTTACATCATTTAATGCTTCAGTTAAATTATGACCTCTAGCAATGATTTTATCTCCACTTACAATTACAGCCCCAACAGGAACTTCACCTTTGTCAAAAGCGTTTTCAGCTTCTACCAAGGCTCGTTTCATAAAATATGTATCGTCGAACGGTTGTATCATTTTACAAATATATTCTAAAAAACGAAACCCTTATGAGAATTTAAATAAAAGATATAACCGGAATCCCTATTATGAAAATGCTTTAAAACAGACCTTTTTGATTTCTTGCTACCTCAACTTAAAATTGTAATTTTGCCGTGTGAAGGAAAACCTATTAAAACATATATACGAACCTCAGGACCTAAAAAAAATCCCTGTAGAAAAATTACCACAGGTAGCAGAAGAATTGAGAACATTCATTATTTCTGTACTAGCTACTAAAGCAGGCCATCTAGGCGCAAGTCTTGGTGTTGTAGAATTAACTCTCGCCATACATTATGTTTTTAACACCCCTAATGACGTTCTTATTTGGGATGTAGGCCACCAGGCTTATGCACACAAAATAATCACTGGTAGAAAAGAAAAATTCCACACCCATAGACAGCTAAATGGAATCAGTGGTTTTCCTAAAAGAGCTGAAAGTAAGTACGATGCTTTTGGCACAGGTCATTCATCTACTTCAATTTCTGCCGCCTTAGGAATGGCAATGGCTTCTCAAATAAATGGAGACACTCATAAACAACATATTGCTGTAATTGGCGATGCTTCTATTGCTTCTGGAATGGCTTTTGAAGGTCTCAATCATGCAGGTGTTAGTAAAGCCAATCTGTTGGTTATCCTCAATGATAATTCCATGGGGATTGACCCAAGTGTAGGCGCCTTAAAAGACTATTTATTAAAAGCTAATATTGGACAAAAATCCAATGGAAGCAACATGATTGAAGCCTTAAACTTCAATTACGCTGGCCCCATTGATGGTCATAACCTCCCATCGCTTTTAAAAGAATTAAAGCGACTTCAACAAATTGAAGGCCCTAAGTTCTTACACATTGTTACCACAAAAGGTAAGGGACTTAAAAAAGCAGAACAAGACCAAATTAAGTACCACGCACCCGGGAAATTTGACAAAGACACCGGTGAAATTCAAATAGCATCAACTCCAAACAAAGCGCCGAAATATCAAGATGTATTTGGACATACTTTGGTAGAACTGGCAACAACCAATAAAAAAATCGTTGGGATTACACCTGCCATGCCAACTGGAAGCTCTTTGAAATACATGATTGAGGCCTTTCCTGAACGCGCTTTTGACGTTGGTATTGCTGAGCAACATGCGGTGACATTAGCTGCAGGAATGGCTGCTCAAGGTTTGGTTCCCTATTGCGCTATTTATTCAACCTTTCTACAGCGAGCATACGACCAAATCATACACGACGTAGCTATTCAAAACTTACCGGTTGTGTTTTGCTTAGACAGGGCTGGTTTGGTAGGCGAAGATGGCGCCACACATCACGGTGTATTTGACATCAGCTATTTGAGATGTATTCCCAATTTAATTGTCTGTGCACCTATGAACGAAATTGAATTGAGAAACTTACTATATACTGCTCAGTTAAAAGGCCTGGAACATCCTATTGCCATTCGCTACCCTAGAGGACAAAGTACACGAGAAGATTGGAAACTTCCTTTTGAAAAAATACAAATTGGCAAAGGAAATACTTTGAAAAAGGGAAGTAAAATTGCCGTGCTAACTATAGGTACAATAGGTAACAGTGTAAAAGCTGCAATCAATTCGCTTGACCTTATAGAGCAGGAAATGATAGCACATTACAACATGTTATTTATCAAACCTTTAGACGCCGTATTATTAGCCCATATTTTCGATAATTATGACACGATACTTACTTTCGAAGACCACGCTGTAACCGGAGGTTTTGGGAGTACTATTCTAGAATTTGCAGCTGATAAAAATTATCAAAACAAGCACATTGATATTGTTGGTATCCCAGATAATTTCATCGACCATGGAACTGTTTCTGAATTGAATAAAAGCATCTCATTAGATATAGCATCCATAAAAAAAAGATTACAGTCAAAATTATGAACGATTTTGGCACTTTTTTTGATGACTAGTATTTTTTTAAATTATGAAACTACGATATCTTTCTTTCTTATTTTTTTCCATTAGCTCCCTAGGCTATGGAAATATCAGCAAAGACTCAATTACAATTGCAAAAGATTCGGTAAACACTCCACTTTGGTCTCATAAACGAACTGCAGGAATATTACTCACCCAAACTTCCTTTGTGAACTGGAGTGCAGGAGGGGCAAATTCGGTAGCAGGAACCGCTCTTTTGGACGTTGAATACAACTATAAAAAGAATCGTCTTTTTTGGAATAATAAGTTTAAAGGGCGATTTGGAATCAATAGTGAAGAAGGTGAAAAGCCGAGAAAAACGGATGATGTTATAGAAATCAATTCTAACTTTGGATATCGAAAGACAGAAGATTCTAATTGGTACAACTCGGCCCGTTTTAATTTTAGATCTCAATTTGCACATGGTTATAAATATCCAGACAGGGAAACTACCATTTCTGAATTTTTTGCTCCTGCTTATGTGTTTTTAGGAGTAGGATCTCAATATACATCGAAGAAAAAGGACTATAAGTTTTACATCTCTCCTTTGACTAACAAAACTACGATCGTCCTAAATCAAAGATTGGCTAACGACGGCGATTTTGGTGTAAAAAAAGCAGAATACGATGAAGATGGCAATATAATAACCGAGGGAGAAAATTCAAAAATTGAATTTGGCACCCTACTAACTGGAGAATGGGAACATCAACTCATGGAAAATATCATGATGAACAATAAGTTGATTTTATATTCTGATTTTCTAAATTCTTTTGGGAATATTGATTTTGACTGGGAACTGAAATTACAACTAAAAGTAAATAAACATGTAAAAGCGAATATTGGCACACATATCATCTATGACGATGATGTTGTCGATAAGGAAACAAACACTCCTAAAATCCAGTTAAAACAACTTCTAGGTGTTGGTATGTTTTATGACTTTTAGAATTTAAACCGCACCATGAATTCATGTGTTCCTACCGCAATAGCGCTATAGTCTGAGGATGGCGCTTCATAACCATACCCAAAATAAGTAGTATCGATTAGTTTCAACATTACCGATGCAATTATTGAAGTATCTAATCTATAGGTGAGCGAAGCTTCTACTTTGTTTGAAAAATCGGCCATTGCACTCACATCAAGTAGCATTTGTTCATCGGTTACCACCCTAGAGAAAACAGATGGTGTAAGATCGATCGATTCATTAATTGAGAAACGATAACCACCGCCAAAGTATAGATGTAACTTTTCAACTACACTTTCTGAATAAATATCATTTGTCCCTAACCTAGGTTTTTGCACCTCACTTAACAATAAATTTGGTACTGACACATTTAAAAAATAACGCTCTCCTTTCAAATAAGCACCAACACCAAGCAGGGGATTGAAAGTATTTTCATTCCCACTAAACAAAGGGTCATCGACTCCTAATGAATTAAAATCAATTTCATAAATCGCACCACCAGCTTTTAACCCAAAATACAAATGAGAATTTCGTGCTATTTGTAGTTTATACGAAACATCGATAGCGACATCTGTTTGCCGAGATATAAATATTTTATCATTGATCAGTGATATTCCTATTCCGATGTTATTTTTTAATGCTTTAGAATACGATAGGAACTGCGTAACAGGATCATCTTGTAATTCCAATGATTGTCTTCGAAATCCAATATTTAATTCACTCTTTTCTGTGGTACCCGCGTAGGCAGGATTGAGCATATTCATGTTATAGGAATACAACAAAAAACTCGGGGACGTTTCTTGAGCTTTTGAGACAAAAGAAAAAAACAGAAGTATTGAAAACAGAGTACTAATTTTCATATGATTCATTTTTTTAATATTTTATATAAATCCATCCTTTTTTCACATAGGACGCTGGATAATAGGACGCACTTCGAGGTCCTGATATGATTATATAGGAATACGCTCCTACAGGTAATTTTTGACTTGAACCCACATTTGACACCCCATTAAATTCATTTAAATAAGGACTTTGTTCAAAGACCAATTCCCCCGATCTATTGTAAATTTTCACGCTATTGTTAGGAAACATTACATCTATATCTTCAAGTATCCAAAATTCATTCAAACCATCACCATTTGGCGAAAAGCCTTTTGGCACATCAGAATTAATGACAATATTCTCATCACAAATATCCCCTATATCGTCATCATCCACATCGTATTGCAGCGGATTTTCTATAAGTGGACAATTGTCGTCTTCATCAAGAACACCGTCGTTGTCATCGTCTAAATCGGATACATCACCTTCCCCATCATTATCAGTATCAAGTTGACCTGGATTGTAGTCAAAAGGAGCATTGTCTAAAAAATCGAGAACACCATCATTATCGTCATCAATATCGCAAACATCACCTTCTCCGTCTCCGTCGTTATCATCTTGATTTTCACTGGCAAGATAAGGACAATTATCGTTTTCATCAAGAATACCATCATTGTCGTCGTCAGTATCACATGCATCTCCATCCCCATCATTATCAAAATCCTCTTGTCCTGGATTTGAGACTGTAGGACAGTTATCATCTTGATCTAAAACTCCGTCGTTATCGGCGTCCTGAACTATTTGCACCTGAAAACTCAGAGATTTGGTTTCGAGAGGAGCAGATGCCATTAATGCTACTTGATAATTTCCTAGAGCAATATCAACTGGAAAGCTCAAGGTTATATCGAAACTTCCATTTGCATTGACCTGAATTGGTGACAATGGGTCAAAGGTTGCTGTTGCTCCAGTTGGCATATGTAACATACTTAAGGAGACCTCTTCATCAAAGCCCAGTAGCACTTCGTAATCCACAGAAAACACAACATTAGAACCAGGAGAAGTTTCAACTACACTGTTCTCAGATGACAACACAAAAGTAGGGGTTTCAGAACTAAATACACCTGTAAAAACACCTCTTCCATAAGTCGCTGCCAATACAGCATGTCCTTCTTTTCTATATTGTAAATCAGTTACTTTCACATCGCTCATCCCATTGTAAGTTTGTGTCCAATTAGGAGCAGCATCCTGCCAATTTCCAGTCTTCCAAACCCCCAATTCTGTTCCAATTATCACCTCATTTTTGGCTATTGGATTCTGAAGAATTGCTTTCACGGGAATATCAGGAAAATCACCTTCTTTCTCAGACCATGAAAGACCTGCATCATCTGAGTACCAAATGTTTTCCACTCCATAATTATGAAAAGTAACCATAATTTCATTTTCACTAGCACCAAATTCAATATCTGATATACTACCTAAAAAATTAGTCCCTGTAATATCTGTCCATACTGCGTCTGTATCAGCATTTTGAACGCGTAGCAGGGTTCCATTTTCAGTACCTACCAACAAGGTCGTACTCGCCATTGTATGTGGTGATACTTTAATTGACGTTGGTGAACTCGACAATAGATTATCTGAGATAGAATTCATCGTAGCCGTTCCGGAAGCCGGAATAGAAGTCAAATCAGAAAATCGATGCAATCGGTAACTACTAGTACTTCTATCGGTACCATTGGTATATAAAATATCTAAATTACTATCCAAATCAGCCTGATTGATAAAATCACCATCTCCATTATCATCTATTATTTTTCGCCAACCGTTTGCATTGAAATCGAACAAATAAACTGCTTCATGATAGACATAATTTACAATCAAATAATCCTCTCCCTTTTGATCGATAAAACATGCGGCACCATCTCCTCCAAAGATTTCTATACTTTCATCTGGCCCACTAGGATTTGGATTATTTAATAACTGTGTTCCATTATCTTGAGAGCCCGCTATAAGATATTCATCTGAAGCTGTAGGTGCAATGGCTGCATGGTAAAATTGTGTTACGTTAAAACTTGAATTTACAGCAGCGATTGTTGCGGTATTTGTTGCTGTACTCAAAGAACTAGCATAGTACACACCGCCATCATTCCCAAAAACTGCCTGATTTGAGTTTCCTGGACGGAATGTCATAGCATGCTGATCTGCATGTACAAGAGAACATGACAAGTTATTAAGATTGTTATTATTAGACCATTTCGAAATTTGGCTCCATGTATCGCCTCCATTGGAGGAACGGAACAAATCAATACCTCCAACATACAGGATTGCATCGTTGGTCGGATCTATTTCAATCATTAAATCGTAATAAGCCTGTCCTCTTGTAAAATCATTCGCATCAATATCAGTATCGGCATCATTAGGCAGCGGAACTTCTTCAAAATTAGAAACGAATGCATCTGTAGTTTTGTATATTTTTGGTAGCCCTGAACTATTTCTCGTCAAAGCATATACCAAATTCGGGTCTGTAGTAGATAGCTCAATTTCTGTCCTTAAGGTATTAGGAATCACCTTTTGGCTAACAAATGTATTTCCATCTGTAGATTTTAGAATGGCGCCACCTAAATCGCCATAATAATTTCCAGTTGTTGACATCCAAAGACTATTATCTGATGCTATTTCGAAATCATTGGGCTGTTGTGTATGCCCATTGATAGTAGGTACTATAGGCTTTGACCAATTCACACCGCCATCAACCGATTTAAAAACTCCATAATCTGATCCTGCTCCTAAAAAGGTTGTCAATTCACCACCATATCTCCAGTAACTAGCACCCACAGCAACAAATACTTCAGTAGATCCACTATGATCCCAAGCAATAATATCTTGCACAAAGTACTCACCTGGCACTACTCGTTGACTTCCAATAAAAGTAGGACCGTCATTTCCTCCAAAAATTAATTGCCAACTGATACCGCCATCGGAAGATTTATATACACCGTTTCCAGTGACTGCTCCAGCAGTATACAATTCGCCAGTACCTAAATACATAATATTTGAATTGTTAGGATCATAAGTCATACAGTTTACAGCCATGTTTCCAGGTACATTTGTGACTCTACTCCAAGGTGAACTGCTATTTGTAATATCGTCATTTACCCACAAACCACCACTTACACCACCGGCAAACACACGTTTGTTGGTAAGGTCATTTGGTTCGAACATTACAACACGTGTTCTTCCACCTACATTGTTCGGCCCCCTTTCTACCCAAGGATTGTCTAAGCCATCTCCCGGCGTTTTATTCTGAATAGTATTCGATAATAAGCGATTTTGAAGTGCTAAAACTTTTTGAGGTTCGGGCCTCCCAGTTGCGGGATTCATAGTTAACTCCCATTCGCGTTCAAAATATTTATTTGGAGGCAACCCTTTGGATTTTCGCTCTTTTTTAGAAATTTTTAAGGTTTTTTGAAAAGGGCTGTTATCTAAAAACATTTGATGACTTTTCTTAAGTTCATTAATAGAACTCGTACCCATATTGATCCATGTTAAAAATAGAACAACGGTAAAAACAACGACAACACCTATAGTTTTTTTCATATAAATAGCTAAACTCAAATATACAATATCAGTGGCAATTCCAATAACCTGTATAGACAATTATTTATCTAAATATAAACTATTTTATAGGTATGCTTACTATTTTATTATTACTTCAATAATCTCTGTTCCTGAATTACTTCTACATTTCATTCGGTAAAGTCCCGTCGATAAATGACTTAGATCAATAAACAATTTAGTTGTTCCGTTTAAAAAAACCGTATCTTGATAAACGCTATTACCTGAAGAAGTAAAGACTTCAATATGGGTGTTTCCGAAATTGGCTGTTGCACTAATATAAAACACCCCTGAAGAAATGGTAGGATAAACAACCATTTTTCCATTGATATCATTGAGTTGTTCGCTCCCTAAAAGACTTGAGGTTCTAAATGTTTTAGTTGGACAATAGGTTGCATCGCAATGATTCTCAGCTAGAACTCTCCAATAATATTGGGTATCAACTACAAAGTCATTCTCATTGGTATAGAAGTTATTGAATGTAGTGGCAGTATCAAACAACGTTGAAAATTGAGCTGATTCGGAAATTTCAATGGTATAAGAGGTAGCACCTTCCACGATGTCCCATTCGAATGAGAAAACACCAGGAGGTGTAATCTCATTGTCTGCAGGCTCCAATGAACTGAACATCCCAACCGGTTCCTGAACTTGTATAACAAAGTCTGTATACATTCTTTCTGTGGATTGTTCATAGGCATATATCCGAAAAAAATGTGCTCCGAGTGCTACGGAGTTATCTTGAATTCCTGAAATAGTTAATGAACAATCGGGAAACGCCGAAAAATTAAAGGAACCACTAACCTTACCCGATAAACTTTCTGGAAAACCAATAAATAAATTTGTTAAGTTGCTATAATCTCCGATGACTGAAAAATTGAAGACTGCTTCATTACCACATGTTGAGACTATACTATTATTGGGCACTATAAAATAGGCATTCGATTCGGTCTCAGCTCTAAAATCACCTGTAAACAAACCTCTTCCAAAGGTAGTTGCCAAAACACTATTGTCTGTTTCCCTTCTATCTAAATCAACCACTTTAACATCACGCATTCCATTATGGGAACGTGTCCAGTTTGGATTCGGCTCCTGAAAATTCGAAGTTGTCCACACACCCAGATCGGTACCTATGATAGCTTCATTTTCCGCCAATGGATTTGGCAGAATGCATTTGACCGGAAAGTCGGGCAAATCTCCTTCTTTAGAGCTCCATGAAACCCCAGCGTTTGTAGTCATCCAAATATTGGTGACGTTATAATTATGAAGTGTTACAATAATTTCATCTTCAGAGTTTCCAAATTCGATATCTGAGATACTTCCAATAAAAAAACCATCATCACCAAAAGTAAAAGGTCCGTTCATATCTTCCCAACAAATAAGGCTTGTATTGAGTTCATTTGCCTTAGAAATTTTTAACAATTTACCATTTTCAGTTCCGACCAACAATGTGGTACTTTTTGTAGTAAAAGGTGACACTTTAAAAGCAGTTGGCCATCCCGTTAACAATTCGTTTGTAAGTACTTTCTTTTCAGCTGTGTCGGTTCCAAGCATATATCTGTTAATTCGTATAGCCTCATCATATATCGAGCCATTGGCAAATAAAATATCTTTATTAGAATCTAGCGCAGCCTGATTGATAAAATCACCTTCTTCATTATGTTCATCTTCATTTATATGGTACCCATATCCCGTGTAAGGTATTTCTAGATAGGCATAGTTATTATGAACATAAGAAACTACCATATATTCCCCTTCTTTATCAATAGCACAAAAAGCGCCATCTCCACCTAAAGCAATTGTCCCTGGATTGACAGTAGACGAGTTGAATTCAATGAATTGTGTCCCATTATCTTGCGCCCCAGCAACGGCGATTTCGTAAGCTAAATCTTGCCCATAGCCTCCATAGTAGAATTGAGTGACGTTATAATTGACGTTTCTAGCGCCGAATACATCTGAAGTCGCTGCCGTCGATAGACTTGTAGTAAAATACACCCCACCGTCATTTCCAAATACTGCCTGATTGGAATCTCCAGGTCTGAATACCATCGCATGCTGGTCTGCATGTACAAGAGAACAGGTCAAATCATCTAGAAGGTTGTTATTTGACCATTTCGAAATCTGTTGCCAATCTGAACTCTCATCCGCATCGGTACCTTGGGTGGTTCGAAATAAGTCAATACCACCAACATATAAAATTGCATCATCGGTTGGATCTACTTCAATCATTAAATTGTAAAAATCTTGATATCTGGCAAAATCATCTTCAGGAATCCCTTCATCAACATCAATAGGTTTTGCCAGTTCTAAAACAGAAGTAAAGGCATTTGTAGTTGCATAAATATGAGGCACGTTATCAGTTCCTTCTGTCAAGGCATATAGTTTGTCTTTATTTGAAGAAGAAACTGCCAACTCTACACGATTGGAGTTAGCCAAAAGTGTTTTTTGCGTCCAGGAAATTCCATCTGTAGAATGAAAGATTCTACCTCCTCCTTCATAACTTACACCAAAAGTAGAGATAGTACCCATCCAAAGGGAATTGTCTGCACCGATTTTAAAATCATTTGGAATATAATACAATGGGTATGAAGTTTCACCAAGCTCTAAATAATACGCCATATTGGCAGCTTCATCACGCGTCCACGAAGCGCCTCCATCAGTAGATTTATATAAACCTGCTGTGTCTAAGCCCAACCAATTTAAGGGACCAGCGTCTGCATAACCACCGGCTCCTACCCCAAGAAAAATTTCGGTACTCCCATTAGTATCCCATGCAATGATATCATTGATATAGAACACACCCGCAAGAACTGAAATAATATCTTTACTTAAATCTCCTACAATATAATCCACAGAAATAGATGTCCAGTTAAGCCCACCATCAATTGTTTTATATACACCATTTCCAACGGCCGCACCAGAGGTATATTGTTCTCCTGTTCCCAAATACCAAATATTAGCGTTATTCGGATCAACTGTGATGCAAGAAATATTCATATTACTAGGCACACCAGATACTTCGGTCCATGAACTGCTAGGATCGGTGATATCGTCATTCTTCCAGAGACCACCACTCACTCCGCCCGCAAAAACTCTTTTATGCGTTGTGTCATTTGGATCAAACAGGACGACTCTTGTGCGTCCTCCCACATTATTTGGACCACGTTCTACCCAACTATTATTTACTCCATTCCCTGGTGTTTTCTGTCTGAGATTTCCGTTATTCAATTCTGACTGTAATTCGAGCGTCTTTCCGGGCTCCGGCATTCCTGTTTCAGGATTCATGGTTAACTCCCATTCTCTTTCGTAGTACTTGTTGGGAGGAATTCCCAATACTTGCCTTTCTGACTTTGATAGTTGTAAGGTTTTTTTAAATGGACTGTTGGCTAAAAAATAGTTGTGTTTATTTTTTTTCCTCTTAATTGAGTTGCTATTAGAATTGTCTAAAAAAATAAAACTAATGAAAATTGCTACGATAACGCACCCCAGCACATTTGGTTTAGTCGAAAAATACTTCATCCCCTTTTGTAAATTTAGTCAGGGAGCAATATACTTCACACACGCACAGCTACAAAAGATTTTAAGACATATAAACCTGTATACACAAATGATATCTAGTTAAATTAAATCAATCCACCACTAATTTTTTTATGGATAAGTATGGCATATCCATCAGACATTCCTGCGATAAAGCTGCATACATTCATTATTCGATCGGAAAGATTATCAGACACATGTCGCAAGTCTTCCGGCAGTAACTTAATGACCAGTTTATCGTAGTTCGATTCTTTACCATCAAAAGTATTGTTGACCGCGTTGATAAAGACATGCAACAGATCTGCAATAATTTTATAACCTGCTACTTCTTTTTCTATTACGTTATGACTGTTGTATATTTTGTCAATACTGATCTTCAATATATCGTTTATCTGAGCCTCATAAGCACATTTATCGAGCAATGAAATTCCAAAATCACCACTGAGAATGGCTTCTTCATTTTCAAAAAACACTTTTGCCGCCTCTTGAATAAGTGTATTGATAGCCAGAGCTCTCAAATAGCTCAAGCGTTCTTTCTTGTATTTGAGGGAATGGTATTTCTTAGTATCTATGGTGTTTTTTACCAATTTAATCAAGTACTCTAGTGCAAACTCCTCTTCAATCAGTCCTAAATTGATACCGTCCTCAAAATCAATAATTGTGTAACAGATATCGTCAGCTGCTTCAACTAGGTATGCCAAAGGATGTCTATAATAAGCTGTCTTGTCACCTGTTCTCATAGCTTTTAAGCCAAGTTCATCAGCTACATCAATAAACGCGGACTTTTGAGCCTGAAAAAAACCATATTTCTTATCTACAATATGTGCTGTTGCTTTTTTAGGCAAAGATTCTTTTGGATACTTCATAAACGCACCAAGCGTGGCATATGACAATCGTAATCCAGTTGCTGCACCATCACTGCCTTCGGTCAATATTCTAAATCCATTAGCGTTCCCCTCAAAATCAATCAAATCTTGCCATTGTCCTTCAGTCAGTTGATTTTTATATTGCTGTCCCTTTCCAGATATAAAATACTCTCCTATGGCCTTTTCACCACTATGTCCAAATGGAGGGTTTCCAATGTCATGTGATAAGGCTGCTGCCGCAACTATAGCTCCAAAATCGTTAAAAGTATACCCTAACGATTTTAAATTCGGATATTTTTCAATAAGTTGTTTCCCAACAATTCTTCCTAATGACCTCCCCACTACAGAAACTTCCATACTATGGGTAAGACGTGTATGAACAAAATCTGTTTTGGAAACCGGTATGACTTGTGTTTTGTCTTGTAAACTTCGAAAAGATGAAGAAAAAATGATTCGATCAAAATCTACATCGAATCCCAATCGTGTTTCATCTTGATCTATTCGCAATCTTTTCGCTACATCTCCTACTCTTTTCAATGAAAGTAATTGTTCCCAATTCATACTTTTCTCGCTAGTTTAAATTTATTGTAAAGTGATTGCAATATACAATTATGAATATTATTTTTACATACAAATTACACCAAATATCGTACTAAAACGATTTCTTAAGTTCTTACAAAACATGACAAGTATCAAGTTCTCAAAAACGGTTATAAAATACCTTTGTCATATAAATATTCATCATATGACACGTAAAAACACGCTTCTCACAGTATTATTATTTGTAGGTCTTATCAATACAAGTTTTTCTCAATTTAAAAGCATTACAGAAAACAGAAACATAAAACTTGGTGGTTTTTTGTGTTTGGATGCGGCAAATTTCAATCAAGATGAAGGTCTGGACACTCAATTCGGAACTTTGCAAAACTCTGGTGGATATGAGGTAAGACTCGCTGCTTTTCACATGTCCGGTAATTTATATGAAAATATTGATTTTAAGCTGTTCACAGGTTTCTACACAGACAAAGCCAATGTCATTGAAGCCTATGTAACACTTAAAGAACTTCCTGTTATTGGGAATTTTAGAATTGGAAAGATTCGCGAGCCTATGCGTATTGAGGCATTGACTTCTAGAAAACACCTGACTTTTTTGGAACGTTCTTTACCTATAAGTTTCTTTCCTATTTTTAATGAAGGTGCAATGGTATTCAATTCTTTCTTCAATAACAGGTTACATGTACAAACAAGTTATTTCAAAGGAAATTCAAGCTATGACAATGTGGTCACAAATGAATCTTCTATAACCTCAAGAATGACTGGACATGTTATTTCAAAGCTCGAAAACAATCATGTATGGCACATTGGTGTTTCACATCGATACAGAACTGACACGGAGCACATATACAAAATCTCTTCAGACCCTGAAGCACACTTAAGTCCTGTAAAATATTTAAACACCGGGTTAATTACCGACGTGTCGCATATCAATTATTTCGCAGGTGAAACCGCATATAACTATAGAAACTGGCAATTACAAGCCGAATATTTGAGTTCACAGCTCAACAGAAATCTGAGCGAAAACCTACAATTCTCAAGTTATTATGCACAAGTGAGCTGTTTTGTAACTGGTGAAGAAAAACGTTTTAATAAAAACATGTATTTCTACGGAGCTATTTCTCCTAAAGAAAATTTCTCTTAAAAAAACAAACAATATGGCGCTTGGGAGGTCGCATTAAAATACTCGAATGCAGATTTGAATGATAAAGACATATAAGGTGGAGAAGAAACGAATATTACGGCGGCAGTGAATTGGTATTTAAACCCTGCTACTAGAATTATGTTTGATCATATTTGGGCAGACATTGCAGATTATGGCAAAGCCCGTATTTTTCAAGTGCGTTTTCAAGTTGCTTTTTAAGTGGCGTGGGTTTAGGAATCAGGAGTTTGGTGTTTTTCCTTATACTGATGCTCGAGCTATAGCGTAAGTACTTGTGACAGGAGAGATGTGAGGAGTTTCCGTATTTTTTTGTAGATTAAAGAGTTCATAGTAATAACTAAAAAAGCTGTCCCAAATACATTAGGACAGCTTTTTTCATGTTCAATTTCTTAAGAATTAAGAACCGCACATTTCACAATCATCAGGATTGTTCTGAGACTGTAATATCATTTGTTTCAATTCATCGGCGGTTAAAGGAGCGTCTTCAACTTTGTCTTTATCCGCTTGTTTTTTGTTGTCTGTAAGTGAGAATTTAATCGCATTTACTGCAGATTTTGTTCTCAAATAGTACATTCCTGTTTTCAAACCTGATTTCCAAGCATAGAAGTGCATAGATGTCAGTTTAGAATAATCAGGATCTTCCATAAACAAGTTCAATGATTGTGATTGATCGATAAAGTAACCTCTTTGTCGAGACATGTCGATGATATCTTTCATACTCAATTCCCATACCGTTTTATACAAGTCTTTGATTTCTTGTGGAATGACTTCTATGTGCTGAATAGAACCATTGGCTCTCATGATGTCTTCTTTCATGGCGTTATCCCAAAGTCCAAGTCCAACCAGGTCTTCTAGTAAATGCTTGTTTACAACAATAAATTCACCTGAAAGTACTCTTCTCGTATAGATGTTTGAAGTATACGGCTCAAAAGCCTCATTGTTTCCAAGAATTTGAGAAGTTGAAGCTGTTGGCATTGGCGCCATCAATAATGAATTACGGACTCCATGTTTCATTACATCTTTACGTAATTTTACCCAATCCCAATTACCACTTAACTCTTCTTCTTTTACGCCCCACATATTAAATTGGAATTCTCCTTCAGAAATTGGAGATCCTTTAAAGGTAGAGTAGGGTTCATGTGCTTTTGCAATTTCCATAGAGGATGTTACAGAAGCAAAATACAATGTTTCAAAGATGTCTTGATTCAATTTTTTAGCTTCATCTGAAGTAAACGGCATACGCAACATGATAAACGCATCTGCCAAACCTTGAATTCCAAGCCCCACTGGTCTATGGCGCATATTTGAATTTTCTGCTTCTTTTACAGGGTAATAGTTTCTATCGATTACAGTATCTAGGTTACGAATTACCTTTTTGGTGACATCGTATAATTTTTTATGGTTAAAATATTTTTTACCATCTGCACCTTCGGAAACAAACATAGGGATCGAAATAGACGCTAAATTACAAACAGCTACTTCATCTTTTGCCGTATACTCCATGATTTCTGTACACAGATTCGAAGAGCGAATGGTTCCTAGATTTTTTTGATTCGATTTTCTATTTGCCGCATCTTTGTACAACATATAAGGGTTTCCTGTTTCGATTTGAGATTCTAATATTTTCTCCCAAAGTTCACGTGCTCTAACCGTTTTACGTCCCTTATTTGCTTTTTCATACCCTTCATACAATCTTTCAAATTCTTCTCCATATGAGTCGTACAAATGAGGGCATTCGTTAGGACACATTAAGGTCCACTCTCCATCTTCCTCAACGCGTTTCATAAACAAGTCTGGAATCCAAAGTGCCAAGAACAAATCACGAGCACGTTTTTCTTCGGCTCCTGTATTTTTTCTCAAGTCTAAGAAATCTACCACATCTGCATGCCATGGCTCTAAGTAAATAGCAAAAGAACCTTTACGTTTCCCTCCTCCTTGATCTACGTAACGTGCAGTGTCATTGTATACTTTCAACATAGGAATAATCCCATTTGATGTACCATTTGTTCCACGAATATACGAACCAGTAGCACGAATATTGTGAGCAGACAATCCAATTCCACCAGCCGACTGCGATATTTTAGCTGTTTGTTTTAATGTATCGTAGATTCCATCAATACTATCGTCTTGCATCTGTAAAAGGAAACAAGAAGACATTTGTGGTTTTGGGGTTCCTGAGTTAAACAGAGTTGGTGTTGCATGGGTAAAGTATTTTTTACTCATCAACTCATAAGTTTCTATTGCTTCCTTAATATCATCTTTATGAATACCAATAGCTACACGCATCAACATGTGCTGAGGACGTTCTGCTATTTCTCCATTTAACTTTAGTAAATAAGAACGTTCTAAGGTTTTAAACCCAAAATAGTCATAATTAAAATCTCTACTATAAATCAATGTAGAATCTAAAAGATCTGCATTGTCTTTAATTATTTTATATACTTCATCTGACAACAAAGGTGCTTTTTTTCCTGTTCTTGGATTTACATAGGTATACAAATCTTCCATTACGTCTGAGAAGGTTTTCTTTGTATTCTTATGTAGGTTAGACACAGAAATACGTGCTGCAAGACGCGCATAATCTGGATGCGCTGTAGTCATTGTAGCTGCAATTTCAGAAGCCAAGTTATCCAATTCCGATGTAGTAACTCCATCATACAAGCCTTCAATGACACGCATTGCAACTTTTACAGGGTCTACTAAAGGATTTAATCCATAACAGATTTTTCTTACCCTGGCAGTAATCTTGTCGAACATCACAGGCTCTTTCTTTCCATCTCTTTTTACTACAAACATATGCTATCTGATTTTGTGGTTATATATTAATTTAGGCGGTCGAGCAAACACCTTCGACTTTTAAAGTGAACGTGTATTCTTGACTATTTTAAAATAACTTTAGTTAACACTAAAGCGGTTTGGTATTCTTAAAAATCAGCATCGAAACTGATTGCTCCTGTACCTCCAGATTTCACTCCGGCTTTTTGGTACTCAGAAACTCTTTTCTCAAAGAAGTTTGTTTTTCCTTCTAGAGAAATCATGTCCATGAAATCAAATGGATTGGAAGCGTTGTAAACTTTCTCACATCCAAATTCGGACAACAATCTATCGGTAACGAATTCCAAATATTGAGTCATCAATTTTGCATTCATACCTATCAAACTCACAGGTAAAGATTCTGTGATAAATACGCGTTCTATATCCAATGCGTCTACAATAATCTCTGTAATACGTTCTTTTGGAACTTTATTTACTATATGGTTGTTATGCAAATGCACAGCAAAGTCACAGTGCAAACCTTCATCTCTAGAAATCAATTCATTTGAAAAGGCCAATCCTGGTAACAACCCTCTTTTTTTCAACCAAAAGATAGAACAGAAACTTCCAGAGAAAAAGATTCCTTCGACCGCTGCAAAAGCAATCAATCGTTCTGCAAAAGAATCGGATTCAATCCATTTCAAAGCCCATTCTGCTTTTAGTTTAATCGCAGGAAATACTTCAATAGCTCTAAACAACTTATCTTTTTCTGCTTCATTCTTTACATACGTATCAATCAATAAAGAATATACTTCTGAATGGATATTCTCCATCATTATTTGAAAGCCATAGAAAAACTTCGCCTCTGAATACTGTACTTCAGTTACAAAATTCTCAGCTAAATTTTCATTAACAATTCCATCAGAAGCTGCAAAAAATGCTAAAATGTGTTTTATAAAATAACGTTCGTCGTCACTCAACTTCGTCTCCCAGTCAATAACATCCTGATGTAGGTCAATTTCTTCCGCTGTCCAGATACTTGCTTCCTGTTTTTTATACCACTCCCAAATATCTTGGTGTTGGATAGGAAAAATCACAAATCTGTTCTCATTTGGTTCTAAAATTGGCTCTATTTTTGACATTCTAAGGATGTATTTTTAAGTGGGTTCTCTATTCGTATTATTTGCTTTACAAAGATTGTAAAAATTGCTGCTAAATGAAAGTCATACTTATTCACAAAAGGGCGAAGTTCTTAACAATAGACCTGCATTTTGCAAGTTTTTAAAAAATCCACCAATCCTCAAATCCTTGAAAAACAACCTTCTAAGACTCCATATTTTTCTAAAACACTGATTCTACAGGTGATTAGATAAAAATTCCTAAAACAGACTTTCTGTTTTATTTTTCACATTCACTCAACTATTTAAATGCTTATAAAATACGAAATTTCACTCAAAAAAACACCTAATTAACAAAGAAATTCTACTGTTTTTTAACAGTGAAAAACAAGGCGCTGCGCCTGGAAAGTTAAAACAGAGAAAAATAAAAAGAAATCTAACTATTTTGATTTTTCTGATAATCTTCGGCTACTTTTTCGAGCTCCATATACCAGTCTTCACCAAATTTACGTATCAAAGCTTGCTTCACAAATTTATACACAGGAACAGCCAATTCTTTTCCCAGCGAACAGGCATCATCACAGATTTCCCATTTATCATAATTCACGCCAGAGAATTCAGAATATTCGCGAATACGAATCGGATACAAATGACAAGAAACCGGTTTCTTCCACGAAATCAACCCACTGTTATAAGCTTCTTCTATTGCACACAACGCAGTATTCTTTTCATCAAAAATCACATAAGCACAGTCTGCATTGTCGATAAGCGGTGTTTCATGCTCTCCAAATTCATTGGTAGTATAAATCCCTTGCTGCTCAATAGCTTCTATTCCTTCTTTGCGTAAAAACGGTTTTACCTCAGGGTACACATCCTTCATTAGTTGCAATTCGCTTTCTTCAAGCGGCGCACCAGCATCACCTGCAATACAGCAAGCTCCTTTACATGCCGATAAATTACATACAAAATCTTTTTCGAGTATCTCTTCTGAGACTATGGTTTTTCCAAGTTGAAACATGCTGCAAAAATACATATTTTTTAAAGCCTGCAAGTCGATTTTAAGAAATAAACACATTTCCCAATCATACGACACATGACTAAATGCTTAAACTCTTATTATTCAAATTTCTTTCTTATTTTTACAGAACAACCAACTTACACGACATGAATTTAAACTTAAAGGAGATTGTTACAGCATTTATGGTCTTATTTGCTGTAATTGATGTTATTGGCAACATTCCTGTAATCATTGACTTACGTAAAAAAGCAGGCAAGATTCAATCGGAAAAAGCAGCAATTATCGCAGGTCTGATTATGATCGTTTTCTTGTTTTTAGGAAAAAACTTACTGACATTTATTGGGATTGATGTGAATTCTTTCGCCGTAGCAGGGTCTTTTATTCTGTTCTTTATCGCTTTGGAAATGATCTTAGGTATTACCCTTTATAAGGACGATGATGAAGCAGCAATTACCGCTTCTGTTTTCCCATTGGCATTCCCTCTTATTGCTGGACCTGGTAGTTTGACAACATTACTATCACTCCGAGCGGAATTCAGTTTAGAAAACATAATAATTGCGGTATTATTGAATGTAATCCTTATCTATATAGTACTCAAATCCTCATCCAAAATTGAAAAACTGATTGGTCCCAACGGAATCAAGATTATTCGAAAAATATTTGGGGTTATCTTGCTCGCCATAGCTATTAAACTGTTTACAGCAAATATTAAGCAGCTCTTTTGACTGTTGAGCCTTAAGTTTGTCCGCCTCTAGCCGACCGACAAGCTTAAGACTACATAACTTACTCAACGGTAACTGACTTCGCCAAATTCCTTGGCTGATCAACGTTACAACCTCTTGCTACCGCTACATGATAAGACAACAATTGTAATGGAATGGTTGTAAGCAATGGACTCAAAGCTTCTTCTACTTCCGGTATTTCGATGACATGATCTGCCATTTCTTTGACAGTGACATCTCCTTCGGTTACAACAGCAATGATTTTTCCTTTACGCGATTTAATTTCTTGAATATTGCTCACCACCTTTTCATAATGTCCTTTATTTATTGCAATCACAATAACCGGATAACCATCTTCAATAAGTGCAATTGGGCCGTGTTTCATTTCGGCAGCAGGATACCCTTCAGCGTGGATGTAAGAAATTTCCTTCAATTTCAAAGCCCCTTCTAAAGCCACTGGAAAATTATAACCTCGTCCTAAATACAGACAACTCGGCGTTTCTAAAAACTCGCTTGCTATTTCCTTGATAGCAGCATCTTGTTTTAATATCTTTTCAACTTTAGACGGAATTAACTCCATATTTTGCAAATGCGCATGAAAATCGGAGTTAGCTAAGTTTCCTTTTTCTTTTCCTAATTTCAACGCAATAAGTGTCAACAAAGTGATTTGTGTTGTAAATGCTTTTGTTGAAGCCACTCCAATTTCTGGTCCAGCATGAGTATAAGCTCCTGAATGAGATTCTCGTGCAATAGACGAGCCTACTACATTACAGACACCAAAAACATAAGCCCCTTGGGCCTTGGCCATTTTAATGGCTGCTAAGGAGTCTGCAGTTTCTCCAGACTGAGAAATCGCAATGACTACATCTTTTTCTGTTATAATAGGATTTCTATATCTAAACTCTGAAGCATATTCTACCTCCACAGGAATACGTGCAATTTCTTCAAACAAATATTCCGCCACCAAACCTGCATGCCAAGAAGTTCCGCACGCAATGATAATGATTCTATCTGCACTTTTAAAGCGCTCTATATATTCTTCTACACCCGCCATTCGTATAATTCCTTCGTTTGGAAGCAATCGACCTCGATAGGTGTCTTTTATGGCTTTGGGCTGTTCGTAAATTTCTTTCAACATGAAGTGATCGAAACCTTCTTTTTCAATTTGAGACAAGTTCAATTGCAAAGCTTGTACTTCAGGTGACACTTGTGAGTCATCGTGTATCTTACGAATACGGATATCTCTACCAACCTTTATAATTGCCAATTCTTCATCATCTAAATACACTGCGTTTTTAGTGTATTCTATAAAAGGTGAAGCGTCTGAGGCTACAAAAAACTCAGAATTATTTTCACCAATCCCAATCGCTAGTGGAGAACCTAATTTGGCAACCACCAACTCATCCGGTTTTTTTTGATCAAAAACTGCTATCGCATAGGCACCAATCACTTCGTTTAAAGCCAATTGCACAGCCTTTCCTAGTTTACATTGGTTCACTTTTTGAACTTCTTCAATTAAATTCACCAATACCTCTGTGTCGGTATCACTTTTAAAGGTATAACCTCTTTGCGTCAACTCCGCTTTTATGGTGTCATAATTTTCAATAATTCCATTATGAACAATTGCTAAATCACCAGAGTTGGATACATGTGGATGTGAATTTACATCATTTGGAACACCATGTGTTGCCCATCGTGTATGTCCTATACATATAGTTCCTTTTTGTTGCAAATCAGGCACTACCGCCTGTAAATCAGCAACTTTTCCTTTTGTTTTATATACTTGAGCATTACTACCATCGTACAATAGTACGCCGGCACTGTCATAGCCTCTATACTCTAAACGTTGTAAACCTTTGATAACTATAGGATATGCATCTCTGCTTCCTATATAGCCAGTAATTCCACACATATTTTTATTCTTCTTCTAGGTTATTTTTATCTTGAACCGAATAGTTAATTTTTAAAACGGCTCTATTTTCAATTGGTGTTGCGTTAGTTCCACTATACAAGACAACTCCTCTAGGATCCCAATTCATACTATTGACAATCGTATCCGTAGCACTCGTCACAAAGTCACTTGAATTGAATAGTTTTAAGCCAAGATTATCGACATTCTTCGTATTCCTACCATCAAGCAGCTCGGTAACATAGTCTGTAATTCTAAAATTGTAATATACCCCATCACTATCGCTCGTCAAATTCCCTTCAGAAACAACTGCAGTAGACGAAGCTAAATAATCTAATAATTGAGAATTATAAGCTGGGTACCCATCAATCTCGGGCACTTTTTTATACAAAAATAATTTGTGGACTTTATCTGTGACCGACGTCAAGCTTTCATCTACATAAAAACGAATACTTGCCTCATTGATTAACCAAATAGGCACGTTGTTTTGATTATTTGACTGCTCTCTTAAATCCAATAAATCATCAGTAACGATCTCTGGATTTGCTTCATCATAGCCAAACAACTTGATATTCCCAATAGATCCGGCTGCCCCTTGAATATACAATTTGTCTCCTGTTTTTACAGTTCGTTCAGGGTATAGGTATTGACTTGCTTTAACCCCTCCAAAGGAAAAACGTTTCGTTTTTGCTTCCACATCAACTGTTTCACCATTAGATACAAGCTCTATTTTATTTGTATAGTATATTTCCAAATAGGCATCTGACAACAACAATGATGCAATGGCAGCAGGCTCAGTAGAAGTTGCTTTTACGTACAAACCTTTAAAATAGCGAATAAAGTCCTCATAAGAAGAAAAATCATCCGTAGGAGGTGTCTCTCCAGGTATCAGAAATTTTTCCAAGAACTCGGTCGTAAAAAAAGTTTTATCCAAGTGAATGGCTATTCGAGGTGCCTGATTGGGTAAAGAGATTTCGTCATCGTCTTGATAAGGAGCACCGTCAATTTCACGAGAAATATAGGTTACTTGGTCATTTGCTGAAAAAGCATACGTTCCAGAAGCCAACAATGCACCTTCAGAAGGCAAATTATAGTCTTCATCTGTATAGTACATTTTGGCAGTAGATGGATCTTGAGGATCGAGCGTATTTAAAAACTTCTCAAGTTCACGTACCTCAAAATCGAAATCACCATAAACGATGGGATCTGCCTCAATATCTTTTACTCCAAATATAGAATCTAAAGTATAGGTATAGTCTCCTTCACTACTGATATCTTTTACTGTAGCTTGATAGGGAATATACAACACCACATCATCTAAGGTACTTGTAATAATCGAATCTGGCTCCTTTTCAAAATCATACAAGTAAACATTACTTGGCAACGCTATTTGACTCACAAAAGAGCCCTGTAACGTCCCAAATTCCGAATCGTTGAATACACCGAATAAATATTGCCCATTAGCAGTAGATGCCACGCGCAAGACCTCTTCATTACTCACCTCGATAAATCTGGTGATTTCGTCCGTAATAAAAGCCTCCTTGTCTATGATAACAACATTAACACTATTTAAATCGTCATCACTACAGCTTACAATTAACAATAACAGCCATAAAAAAAGGCCTCCCTTTTTCATAGCATTCATAACTTTTATTGTCATAATCTTCTAAAGAAAAATATTAGTTAAGTACTTCGTTTGAGTAGAAATCCAAGTATGCATCTGCGAACGTATCTTCAGATAAGAAATCTAAAGAAGGCTTATCTTGGGCATCGATAAACTCAGTCAATTCATTCGACAAATCTTCACTTGCTTTAATTACACCATCAGAATTCTCGATAGCACTTTTCATGATATTCACATGGCTTGGATCTTTCAATATTTCAGCTTTCTCTTCTGAAATATTATCAAATTTAACTTTGTCTATTAAATTAGAATTCAATGCTCCTTCAAAATCAGAGCTATATAAGGAAGTTACTATTTTACTTTCACTAAATAACGGATCGTCTTTATAGTATTCTTTTAGATATAATGGCAATAAAGAAGCCATCCATCCATGTACATGTATAATATCAGGTGCCCAATTTAATTTCTTAACCGTTTCAACAACTCCTTTTGCAAAGAAAATAGCACGTTCATCATTATCAGAAAACAATTCACTATTTTCATCTTTAAAGGTAGCCTTTCTTTTAAAGTACTCTTCATTATCTATAAAATAAACCTGCATTCTCTCTTTTGGAATAGAAGCTACTTTGATAATTAGAGGCATATCCATGTCATTGACAATTAAATTCATTCCAGACAAACGAATTACCTCGTGCAATTGATATCTTCTTTCGTTAATCAGACCATAGCGTGGCATGAAAATTCTCGTTTGAACCCCTTTGTGATGGGCTTTTCGTGCTGCTTCAAACGACATTGATGACATTTCTGTCTCGGGTAAATAGGGTAATACTTCAGACGAAACGTACAGAACTCTCTTATCTTTCATGGTCAAAACACTTAAATTTATTTATTCTTGCAAAAGTACAACTTTTTATGCAAAATTCATGTTAAAATACTAAGTTTGCACACATTTAAGCTCAACTTCATATGAAAGTAGTTAGAAACATTGCTGAAATCAGATCGATTACAAGCGCCTTAAAATCATCTCATAAAAGTATTGGATTGGTTCCAACTATGGGAGCGCTACACCAAGGCCATATTTCTTTAGTGGAGAAATCTGGTCAAGAAAATGACGTATGTATTGTTAGTATATTTGTAAACCCAACACAATTCGACAAGAAAGAAGACCTGATTAATTACCCCAACACCCTCACTAATGATCTTGAGGTCTTGAAAAAAACAACTTGTCAAATAGTATTTATTCCAGACGCCGAAGCAATTTACAACAACGCTATTATTTCAGAAGAGTTTTCATTTGATGGACTCGAAAATGAAATGGAAGGAAAGCACAGAAGCGGTCATTTTGATGGCGTCGGAACCATTGTAAAAAAACTATTCGAACTCGCCCAACCCACGCGGGCATATTTTGGAGAAAAAGACTTCCAACAGCTACAAATTGTAAAAAAACTGAACAGCAATGAGAATCTTGGTATTGAAATTATAGGATGCCCCATTTTTAGAGAATCTGATGGTCTTGCCATGAGTTCGAGAAACATAAGATTAACTAAGACACAAAGAGCAGAAGCTCCTTTCATTTACCAAACCCTAAAAACGGCTGTCAAGAAATTTGAAACCGAAGACATTGCTAGCATTTCGCAATGGGTAAGTTCTGTCTTTGCAAAAAACACGAGTCTTGACCTAGAGTATTTCGAAATAGCAAACGAAAACACTTTAAAACCTAACACATCAAAGAATACAAATACAAAATACCGAGCTTTTATAGCTGTTTTCGCAGGTTCCGTGAGGCTTATAGACAATATTTCACTTCAACAACAACCAAACAAACCGTGAAAAACTGAAAAATATCATTTTTTCAATTATCGGTATTTATATTCAAGTCAAATTGATTAATTTTGCAGCATGAATATAGAAGTAGTAAAATCTAAAATACATAGAGTTACAGTAACCGGGGCTGACCTACAGTACATCGGGAGTGTAACTATTGACAAAGACCTCATGGATGCATCGAATCTTATTGAAGGAGAAAAGGTTCAAATTGTCAATATAAATAACGGCGAAAGACTAGAAACATATGTTATTCCAGGACCTCGAAAGAGTGGTGAAATCACTTTAAACGGTCCCGCTGCGCGAAAGGTAGCAAAAGGAGACATCGTTATCATAATTTCCTATGCAACGCTCGATTTTGAAGCCGCAAAAAATTTCAAGCCAGCACTTGTATTCCCTAACAAAAAAGACAACTCACTCTCCTAATCTTGGCTATCAACGTAAAGAAAATTCTTAAAAATACACTACCCTTAGGCTTGGGTATTTTTCTTATTTGGATTTCGCTGTCAAGAATGACAGATACCGAGATCGACAAGATAAAAATCGCTTTCCAAACTGCAAATTATTGGTGGGTAGCCTTATCCCTTTTGCTGGGTGTTATCAGCCATTTTTCAAGAGCATATCGTTGGCAGTTTATGCTAGAACCTCTAGGTTACAAACCTAAATTCCTAAATAGCGCCATGGCGGTTATTATTGCCTATCTTGTAAACCTTGGAATTCCTCGAGCAGGAGAATTTTCAAGAGCCGCTGCTCTTACAGAATACGAAGACGTACCTTTTGAAAAAGGTTTTGGCACCATTGTAGCAGAACGTGTTGCCGATGTTCTTATGTTGATTCTTTTTGTAGCCCTTGCATTTTTTGCACAGTACGACCTTATCAAAATGACGCTAGCAGACAAACTCCCCGAAAACCCTATTTATTCCGTTTTCGCTGTTGGAATAATGGTTTTACTTGGTTATTTGTTTATTAAATTGATAAAAAAATCGGAGAAACCGTTTTTCATAAAACTCAAAACGTTTATTTCTGGCCTTATCACTGGAGTAAAAAGTATTTTGACCATGAAGAAAAAATGGCCTTTTATTTTCCACACACTTTTTATTTGGGTGATGTATATAATGATGTTGTATGTTGCAAAGTTTGCTATCCCAGAAACTGCATCACTCTCGATGAATGCGGTACTGATAAGCTTTGTGATTGGAACGTTTAGCTATGCTGCCACCAATGGCGGTATTGGAGCCTACCCAATTGCAATTCAACAAGCGTTACTATTATATGGTATTTCTGAAAGTGGAGGTGCTAGTTTTGGATGGATTATGTGGACCTCTCAAACCTTAATGGTCTTGGTTTTTGGTGGCCTTTCATTTCTATTCCTGCCTTTGTACAACAGAAAGATTTCAAAAAAAAGCAGGTAGTAAGTAACAGGTAGCAGGTAGCAGGTAGCAGGTAGCAGGTAGCAGGTAGCAGGTAGCAGGTAGCAGGTAGCAGGTAGCAGGTAGCAAAAAAAACAAAACTAAAACCAATGGCAAAAGTAAAAACATCTTTTTTCTGTCAAAACTGCGGAGCCCAACACGCGAAATGGATGGGACAGTGTACGACTTGCAACGAATGGAATACTATTGTTGAAGAACTTATTCAAAAAGAAGAAAAGCGCAGTTGGAAACAAGACACTTCTGATCGGAAAACAAACAAAGCCTTAGCCATTTCAGCGATTGAAATCAACAAAGAAATTCGCATTAATACACACAACAACGAACTAAACACAGTTCTTGGTGGTGGCTTGGTCCCTGGCTCAGTTATTTTACTGGGTGGCGAACCAGGTATTGGAAAGTCAACCTTATTGCTTCAGGTTGCGCTAGAAATGAAACACAAAGTCTTATATGTTTCTGGAGAAGAAAGCCAATCCCAAATAAAAATGCGAGCTGAACGATTGAGTAATAGTCATTCAAATTGTTTAATTCTCACAGAAACGAACACTCAAAACATTTTTAAAACCATTCAAGAATCGGAGCCCGATATTTTGGTCATCGATTCGATTCAAACGCTCTACACAAGCCATATTGAAGCTTCCCCAGGAACCGTTTCTCAAATAAAAGAGACAACCGCTGAATTGATAAAATATGCTAAAGAAACCGCTACTCCCGTCTTAGTAATTGGACACATCAACAAAGAGGGAAGTATCGCTGGCCCAAAAATATTAGAACACATGGTAGACGTGGTGCTTCAATTTGAAGGAGACAGAAATCACACCTATAGAATTCTACGTTCACAAAAAAACAGATTTGGATCAACAGCAGAATTAGGAATATACGAAATGCTAAGTAACGGCTTACGAGAAGTTACAAATCCTTCAGAAATCTTAATCAGCGAAAAAGACAGCGACCTCAGCGGAACTGCCATTGCAGCCACTCAAGAAGGCATGCGCCCACTAATGATTGAAATACAAGCACTGGTAAGCACCGCTGTATACGGTACTCCACAACGTTCTGCCACGGGGTATAATTTAAAACGTCTCAACATGATTCTTGCCGTGCTTGAAAAAAGAGCCGGTTTCCACCTAGGATCTAAAGATGTATTCTTAAATATTACCGGAGGTATTCATGTAGACGACCCTGCTATTGATTTAGCCGTAGTTTGTGCTATACTTTCTTCTAACAATGATGAAGCCATTCCGCAAAACTATTGCTTCGCTGCAGAAATAGGGCTTGCTGGAGAAGTACGCCCCGTAAGCAGAATAGAACAGCGTATTTCTGAAGCCGAAAAACTTGGTTTCGATAAAGTATTTATTTCAAAATTTAACAAATTCACGAATAAAGATTTTGGCATCGAAATTATTGCTGTTTCTAAAATTGAAGAAATATATCAATTGCTTTTTTAACTTGTTTCAACGTTTTCAAAACAAATAAAATGCCCATCAGAAATCTGACAGGCATCTAACCAACTCAAAAGAACAACAGTTCCATCATATTTTAACTAAAACGTTAATTGTTAAAATACCTCTGTAAAATTAAAAGAGAAATAAACTACACACAATACTCATTTTAAGTATTTTTTGATTTTTTTGCCCTTTTCTCAAAATATAGTATACTATACAAATAAAAAAATCGGCTTATACAACGTACAAACCGATTCCTATTATTTAAAAGCAAAAAAGCTACTATTTCTTATTCACTTCTTTAATATATTTTTCCAGCGCCATAGTCATAGATGGTGTTTCCGGTGTTGGTGCCAAAATATTTATTTTCAAACCAGCTTCAGTAGCGGCTTTTACAGTAGTGTTTCCAAAAACAGCTATTCTAGTTTCATTCTGTTTAAAATTTGGAAAGTTCTTAAATAAAGAATCAATTCCAGAAGGACTAAAGAATACCAGTACATCATAAAACACATTCTCTAAATTTGACAAATCACTTACAACGGTTCTGTACAAATTCACACGCGTCCATTTTACTTTTAATTCGTCGAGCGTAGCAGGTACCAAATCTTTCAATTTATCAGAAGAAGGCAATAAAAAAGATTCTGTCTTGTGTTTCTTAATCAATTTACCCAATTCAGGAAAAGTTCGCTGACCTACATAAATTTTACGCTTTCTGTATACTACATACTTCTGCAAATAATAAGCAACTGCTTCAGACTGACAGAAATACTTCAAGTCAGGAGAAACTGTATAACGCATTTCTTCAGCAATTCTAAAAAAATGATCAACCGCATTTCTACTTGTCAAAATAACTGCAGTGTAGTCATTTAAGTCAATTTTTTGCGTTCTCACTTCCTTAACTGACACACCTTCAACATGAATAAAGGATCTAAAATCTATTTTCACCTTTTGCTTTTCAGACAAATCAAAATATGGAGAGTTCTCTTTAGGCTCAGGCTGGGATACCAAAATAGTTTTCACTTTCATAATGGATTCTTTTTTTAATTAACTGTTGTTAATTTATAAATAATCAACAACGGAGCTATTTCAAGTGTGCAAAGGTACAAAATAAAATAAAACAACCTGTCAATAATCAACTTATTATTCTTCACCACAATTAAAACTACTCTAAGAAACAACACACTAACAAAAACGAATGCCGTCCAAACCACCATGATATCTTTAGATTCGTGAAAGGTGAAATTTTGAAGTAACAATATTGGCAACAAAGCAAACGCTGCAATTTTCAAATAGCTAAACTTATACACGCGAATGGCCGCATACATTTCTTCAAACCGAAATAGAATGGAAACACTTTTCCCAAAGGCTAATTGAAAAATAAAATACAAAGACAGTCCAGCAAATACCCTAAGAATCCCCATGAAATCTGAAGAAAACCAATTACCAACACCTTGTAAATGAAAATAATTATAAAATAAAAGTGTAAATATCAAATTCTGAATAATGAATAGAAGCACATGAAATATACTAAAGGATTCAGACAACACATTAGCATAATCTAGAAAATAATTTTTTGAAAACAAACAGTTTGAAAGTGATATAAACCGTTTCGGATATAAAAACTTCACTAAAGTCAATAAACCAAAAATCAACACATACACACCTATAATGATATCCTGATTTTGAAATACCCGTTCAATTCCAATATTCATATACAAGGTCTTTGAAAATAAAAGTTTGGTTCAATTTTATTTTAACGCAAAATTAGTAATAAAAAATCATACATTTGTATTCAATTTGCTACTATGTCGGATACACTTGTCATCATACCAACACTCAATGAAATTGAAAACATCGAAGCCATTATTGCGGCTGTTTTTAAAGAGAAAAAAAAGTTTCATATTCTTGTGGTTGATGACAATTCGCAAGACGGGACACCTGCAGCGGTTACGAATTTAATGGATCAATATCCCGACCGACTTTTCTTAGAAAAAAGAATTGGAAAAAAAGGATTGGGAAGTGCTTATATCCACGGATTTAAATGGGCTTTACAACGGGAATACGAATACATCATTGAAATGGATGCTGATTTTTCGCACAACCCAAAAGACCTTATCAAACTGTATAATGCTTGCAGCAAAGAGGGCGCAAAACTATCTGTAGGCTCTCGATACATCAATAACAATGTTAATGTAGTGAACTGGAATATTAAGAGACTACTGCTCTCCTACTTCGCTTCGAAATATGTTCAAATTATAACTGGAATTCGTTTATATGACACCACTGCAGGTTTTGTATGTTATCATAGAACTGTTCTTGAAACGATTGAATTGGACAAGATTCAATTTGTTGGATATGCTTTTCAAATTGAAATGAAATTCAAAACCTGGAAACATAAATTTCCTATCAAGGAAGTTGGCATTGTTTTCACCGATAGAACAAAAGGAACTTCAAAAATGAGTGGCTCTATTGTAACCGAAGCCATTTTTGGAGTGATAAAATTAAGATTAAAAGGACTTTCCTAAATACAGAATCATGAATATTACTTTAGTAAAAAACGCATATATCGTCAACGAAGGAACAACAATTTTAGGAGATGTTCTTATTGAAGGCAATTATATTAAAACAATTGGCACTGGGCTAGAAGCTCCTAAAGATGCCACTATCATAGACGCAAATGGAGCGCATTTATTACCAGGAGCAATTGATGACCAGGTACATTTTAGAGAGCCAGGTTTAACACATAAGGCGAATATCGCCACAGAAAGCAGAGCCGCTATTGCCGGTGGAATCACTTCCTTTATCGAAATGCCAAATACGGTTCCGCAAGCGACCACACAGGAAGAACTGGAAAAAAAGTTTGAAACGGCAAGAAAAACTTCTTTTGCCAATTATTCTTTTATGTTTGGTGGAACGAACGACAATTTAGAAGAATTATTGAAAACGGATCCAAATACGGTAGCCGGAATTAAGTTGTTTCTAGGTTCATCTACAGGAAATATGCTGGTAGACAACGAAGAGGTACTTAAAAAAATATTCTCATCAACAGATATGTTGATTTCTGTGCACTGTGAAGACGAAGCTACCATTCGTAAAAACTTCCAAGAACACCTGGATCAATACGGCGAGGATATCCCTATCAAATTGCATCCAATCATAAGAAGTGAAGAGGCTTGTTACCTATCCTCTTCAAAAGCAATTGAACTTGCCAAGGAAACAGGTGCGAGATTACATATTTTTCACCTTTCAACCGCGAAAGAGACCAATTTATTCCGAAATGACATTCCTTTAAAAGATAAAAAAATCACGGCTGAAGTTTGCGTACATCACCTAAACTTTAATGACAGTGATTACGAGACCAAAGGAACCTTCATCAAATGGAATCCTGCTGTAAAAACCAAAACGGATCAAGACGGCTTATGGGAAGCACTTCTCGATGATAGAATCGACGTGATCGCAACAGACCATGCACCCCATACACTTGAGGAAAAACAACAGGTATACACCAAAGCTCCTAGTGGCGGCCCCTTGGTACAACATGCCTTACCTGCAATGATAAACGCATCTAAAGAAGGCAAAATCTCACTTGAAAAGATTGTAGAAAAAATGTGCCATAATCCGGCCATCCTGTTTGAAGTTAAGAAAAGAGGTTACATTCGAGAAGGGTATTATGCCGACCTTGTTTTGGTAGACACGAACAAATCGTGGGTTGCTACTAAAGAAAATACTTTGTACAAATGTGGATGGACTCCTTTTGAAGGTACTGAATTTAAATCGACAATTACGCATACTTTTGTCAATGGCGAATTGGTATACAACCAAGGAACTTTTAAAGAAACACTTCACGGGAAACGACTGGAATTTAATCGTTAATTTATGAAAAAGGGACTTTTATTTCTTATCGTTATCCTCATTGGTGCTTGTACGAGTAATACCATTTTTAAAAAGCCAGACGACTTAATTCCCAAAGAAGAAATGGTAGCCCTACTCACAGATTTGTACATTGCTACGGCTGCCAAATCCTCTAGAAACCTCGACAAAAAACGAAATGAGGATTACACCTTTATTGTATTTGAAAAATACGGAATAGACAGTGCACAGTTCAGAAGAAGCAATTACTACTACACCACTAAAATTGACGAATACGAAAAGATTTATAAAAAAGTTCAGGAGAACATAAGTGCCATAAACGAGAGGTATAAAGGCTTAAAAAAAATAAAGGATTCCATTCGAAAAGACAGTGTTACCCGAATCAGAAAACATTTTGATTCTATTAAAAAATTTAAAAAGGACTCTTTGGAATTGGCAAAAAAAGACAAAGCAAATCTAGACAGCCTTTTAGGTAAAGACGACCTCAAACCAATACGTTAATCAAGAAATTTTTGACAAATTTTAGTGATGACACTTTCTATGCTTTCAAAACAATAATCAAAGGTGTTTTTAACTTTTCCTGAAGAATAATAACTGTTTTTATTTGCTGATTTTGCAGTGTGTTTTGAAAATGTATTTGGCAGCCCGGTGAGTTTAGATTTCAACCAAGACAAGCGCCACCCAACTTCAGCCATAAATAAGCTCACTTTAAATGACGGTCCTTTAATTCCAAAGTTTTTGGCAATCATATCCATTACTACTTTAAAATTTAGGTTTTCAGAAACCAATACAAAACGCTCATTTACCACAGAATGCTTCATGGAAGTAAGCATTATATCAACCACATCATCTACACCAACAAACCCTGTTACTCCAAGCGTGTAAAAAGAAAAACCTCGATGCACCATTGAAAACAAGGTTCCGGAATTTTCATTCCAAAAGCCAGGACCAAGGATTATACCCGGATTTACAACTACAACTGGAAGTCCTTCTTGAGAGCCCCTCCACACTTCCATTTCGGCTCCGTGTTTGGTGATGGCATACCCATAGTTACTCAATTCTAAATTAAACTCATCTTCTTCATCTACATATGATTTACCAACCGTTTTTGAAAGCGTCGCTATAGAACTTACAAAGCATAGCTTCTCTATCGAAAAATCAAGACATAAATTCACAATATTGGCGGTCCCCTTGATATTAACGGACCTCATTTCTTTATAGTTTCGATCGTCAAAAGAAACTAAAGCAGCCACATGAAATACTTTTTGAACACCCACAAAAGCCACTTCAAGCGAAGGCACATCTGTTATATCAGCTTTTACCCAGTCAATCTTCGAAAACTGCTCTGAAACTTCTTGGGTATAGTATGCAAAAACCGTTTTTACCTTTTCAAGAGATTTCTCAGAACGATAGGTAGCACGTACCTGTTCATTTGCTTTAACCAATTTAAAAAGCAAATGTGCTCCGAGCATTCCAGTACCTCCGGTAACTAATATCATGCTACGAAAGTAATTAAAATAATCATGCTATAAAATGTTTCTTGGAAAGGCTAAAACGAAGACGAAAACCCAGACATAAACTTTTACACAGACAATGATGCAGACTTTGACATAGATAAACATGGAGTCTGTGTAAATATTTATTACTCTTACATTCTAAAACCTATCAAATACCCGTACGCTTTAGCAACAGCTTGAAACAAAAAACCAAAAACAAGAAACAAGAAACAAGAAACAAAAAACCTAATTACTATATTTGCAAAAAAAACAGAATACCATGACAACAAATTTCGTCGAAGAATTGAAATGGAGAGGGATGTTGCACGACATTATGCCCGGCACGGAAGAACAATTAAACAAGGAAGTTACTGCTGGTTATATTGGTTTTGACCCTACTGCAGATTCTTTACATATTGGAAGTTTAATCCCTATCATCATATTAATGCATTTTCAGAAAGCTGGACACAAGCCTATTGCATTGGTGGGTGGAGCAACTGGAATGATTGGAGATCCATCGGGAAAATCTGCTGAAAGAAATTTGCTAGACGAGGCTTCTTTAAACAAAAATATCGCAGGTGTAAAAGCGCAACTAGAACGCTTTTTAGATTTCAACAGCAATGCTGCCAATGCTGCCGAATTGGTTAATAATTACGACTGGATGAAATCTTTTTCTTTGATCGATTTTGTCAGAGATATCGGAAAGCATTTGACCGTTAATTATATGATGGCTAAAGAATCCGTAAAAAAACGTGTAAGTGGCGAAGGTGACGGTATGTCTTTCACTGAGTTTACCTACCAATTATTTCAAGGGTATGACTTCCTACATTTGTATGAAAACAAAAATTGCAAATTGCAAATGGGTGGATCCGATCAATGGGGAAACATCACTACGGGTACTGAATTGGTGCGTAGAAAAGCACAAGGTAAAGCTTACGCAATGACCTGCCCATTAATTACAAAGGCAGATGGGAGTAAATTTGGAAAGTCAGAAGGAGGTAATATCTGGCTAGACAAAGATAGAACTTCTGTATACAAATTCTACCAGTATTGGTTGAACTCGTCAGATGAGGATTCGGTAGATTTTATTAAGAAGTTCACCTTTTTAGACAAAGCAACCATCGATCAACTTATCGCAGAACACCAGGAAGCCCCACATACACGTTTGTTACAAAAAACAATCGCCAAAGAGGTAACCATTTTGGTACATTCCGAAGAGGATTATGAAAATGCCCTCAAAGCTTCCAATATTCTATTTGGAAAGTCAACGGCCGACGATTTAAAGTCTTTGGACGAACAAACCTTTTTAGATGTATTTTCGGGAGTTCCTCAGGCCGAGGTTGAAAAATCTCAAATTGATGAAGGTCTTGATATTGTTGCTGCTTTTGCTGAAACCGGGTTTCTAAAATCGAATGGTGAAGTAAGAAGAGCTTTAAAAGAAAACTCAATCTCTGTAAACAAAGAAAAAGTGCAAGACGATTATGCGATTGGTTCGAATGATTTAATTGCAGACAAGTACGTATTGTTACAAAGAGGAAAAAAGCGTTATTTCTTGCTGAAAGTAAAATAGAACGTATAAATTCTAATCAAAAAAGCGGCAATAGAAAATATTGCCGCTTTTTTTATCTGTTATTCCAATTTGAATCTGCCTTACTTTTCAGCCCCTCAGCGCCTTCTTCAATCCACAAATCCAAGGTATTGATTCCCCATGAATTGTAAAACAGATACAGTTTGTCGTTTCGAATTTCAAAGGTTTTAGGATCTATGGCAACCAATTCGTTTTTGGACCCCATGGCATAGGCACACCAACCTCCGTATTGAGGGATATACTTCTCTGAGTTCTTTTCAAATTTCTCAAGATTCTCCTTTGCAGAAAAAAGATAATGAACACCATCAATCGTAAATTTTAACTCCGATTTTCCTTTTACAGCCAAATTGTCAAAATAGGCCACCACATCATAACCTTCTGCAGCCACTCCTTTTCTATCGGTATTGATTTTTTGCTGGGCCATGCCCATTGTACCGGTAAGTACCACAAATAATAATAGTAAGTTTCTCATCTGATTTTATTTTGATTTTATAGTCGAAAAATTCAAAAAGTATTACAAGACCACATGACTAAAACTCAAGAAATCTAAGAAATCATCAAATTGCAGCCTCGAATATCTGAATTATCAAACCTTCCCAATATTTCAAAATCACCATTCGTTTGGATTTTCCCCAAATCTTGTGTGGCAATAAATGAACAGGAATTTATATTGGCGAGATCAATTACGTTGATCCCTCCTACTTTACCTTTAGGAAGCAACGTCAACGGGTCTTCAGTATCTCTAACCAGTACCTTCATCCATGGCGGTGTACTAAAAGTACCCTGACCTTTAGAATAGGCCTGACTCAACAACTCCGTCATACCGTATTCTGAATGTATTTCTGAAAGACCAAAACCTTTTTTTAATTCTTCGTGTAATTCTTCACGAATCATTTCTTTGCGTCTACCTTTCATACCACCTGTCTCCATTACCATCGTATGCTCGAGTTGAAATTGGTGTTTTTCGACCAAATCCAACAACGCAAAAGACACCCCAATCAACAAAACTTTCTTCCCTTCGCTATCAAGTTGAAGCAACGTAGCTTTCAATGCATCCAAATCATTCAGGTAAAACCCACTATCCTGATGGTTCGATTTCCTAATCAAATCGTCCACCATATAAATCAGAGAAGACCCCTCTCGCTCCAGATAAGAAGGAAGCAATGCCAAAACCACATAATCTTCAATAGCACCGTAGAAATGAGTAAAACCTTGCAAATAGCTTTTCTCATACAAAGACAGATCCGTTACAAGATGTTTACTTTGCGCCATTCCCGTGGTTCCACTACTCAAAAAAGTTTGCACAATCTCATTGGTATTGGAAAGAATCTTGTGTGATTTAAAAAACTGAATGGGTAAGAAAGGAATATCCTCAATTCGTAAGATCTCTTCTGGCTTCACCTTTAAATAAGCAATAAATTCTTTATACACATCACAATGCTGCGCTTGAAACCGAAAAACTTCCAAGGCCTTTACCACGAACGCATCATGGTTCTTAATTGCAAAAATACTGCGGTCTGTCTGTTTCATAAGTTGCGTCAAAAATACAGCTATTTTCAAAATATGACAAACGCTATAAAAACAAAAACCAGTAAAAGAAGTACGTCTCCTTTACTGGTTTTTCTGTACAAACTAGAGTTAGTCTACAAGGTTTCGTACACCTTTTTCAAGTCCAGTGTATCCTCCAAATCAGCTTGCAACTCCATCAAGTCTCTAAAAAGGCTTTTAATTTTTTCTTTATTTTCGGGCAAATCAGCCAAATCATTCATTTCTTCTGGGTCTTCATTCAAATTGTACAAACGCACTTTATTGATTTCAGGATACACCAACAATTTAAATCCATCCTTACGAATCATTCGTTGTACCTGAAGGTAAGCTCCATAGATAGCATCGTAATGACTTTCTTTTTGAGCTCCTTTAGCTAAACTCAAGAAACTGTTGAATTCAACATAAGCAGGTTTACCCACCCCTCCTAATTCCAAAGCCGTTGCCATAACATCTTGCAAATAAACATCCGCATCTACTTTTTTGTTTTTAGGAATATCCGGGCCTAAAATTAGCATTGGTGGACGAATACTGTGATCGTACAAGTTTTGTTTCCCCATAAAACCATGACGTCCCATAGCCAAACCGTGATCCGAAGTCATCAAAATATAGGTGTTATCCATTTTCCCTGACTTCTTTAAGGCGTCTACAATCATTCCTATTTGCGCATCTACATGAGAGATTTCGGCATAATATTCTTGTCTGTGTACCTTCACTGCATATTCGGTACGTGGCATTGGCGCCAACATTTCGTCACGCAAATAATTTCCGTTTCTGATATCATGTCTGTATGGATACTCGGTAGCATAGCTTTTAGGAATAGAAATATTTTCCAAAGGATACATGTATACATATTCCTTTTAGGAATAGAAATATTTTCCAAAGGATACATGTCTACATATTCCTGAGGTGCCTGTCTTGGATCGTGCGGTGCATTAAATGCTAAGTACATAAAGAACGGTGTTTCTTTTGTTTTTGCTTGATTGATAAATCCAATGGCGTCGTCTCTTACAACTTCACTCCAATGCGTTCCACCTTCCCAAAAACCACCAAATTTCTTATCTGTTGGCGACCATGATTTGTCGTTCTCGTCGACGGGACGACCATAACCAACAGGCAGGGGTGCGCCTTCTTTTAATTTTGTTTTCTTCTTATGACCTCCCCAGGCATCGTGCGGCATTCCCGGACGTACATGCACCACATTATTAAACAAATCTTCAGCTTTCGCATCTACATGCCATTTACCGGTCATATAGGTTTCATAGCCTGCAGACTCCATCAATTTCGCCCAAGACATATCTAAAGAATCTTTTTTGGTCCAATTCTTACGGAATTTATTCACCCTCCAAACCGTTCTTCCGGAATTCATCATGGCTCTTGAAGCAGCACATACAGCCCCATTCCATGCCCCCATATTATAGGCATGTGTAAAGGTGGTTCCTTCTTCAACAAAAGAATCCAACGCAGGGGTACTTATTTCATTATTCCCTAATGCATGAATGGAAGTGTAGGTTTGATCGTCTGTAAAAATAAAAACGATATTGGGTTTTGTTTTTGTCTGCTCTTTTGATTTTGTTCCGCTACATCCAAGTGCAATGAGCGAAAGCAATCCTAATGTTATATTTTTCATCTATCTTTTAAATTATAGACACAAAAATAACACAACAGTACTCAATCTACTTACTCAATTTATTCAAATACTAACGCTAATGTTTCAAAAACGGTCTTTTTTCACTAAAACAACTGAACAAACAGAAAAACACCTATTATTTCTCTACACCCAATACTTCTTTAATAACACGTTCTAATTCTTGCTTTGGCAATGCTCCTTGCGCCATTTGAGGCTGACCTTCTCTTGGGCAAAACAACATAGAAGGAATGCTTCGAATTCCAAAAGCACCGGACAGTTCTTGTTCTGCTTCCGTATCCACTTTATAAATATTAATCTTGCCTTTGTATTCTTCATTTAGCGTTTCCAAAACCGGCGCCAGGGACTTACACGGGCCACACCAATCAGCATAAAAATCGATAATACAAGGCAACTCTCCTTCAAACTTCCAATCTTTATTTTCTTCGTAATTAAACACTTTTTTAAAAAACGTTTCTTTCGTCAATAACTCTGTCATAATTTCAATAATTTACATTCTTTGTTTTGGACGGCAATTTACAAAAGCCTTACAGTTGGTATTATAACCCAAGTTACAATACCTCTTTTATTTGAATTTCTTTCCCATGTAAAAAAATAGATTGCTGCGCTATTTTCCCTAACAACAACTTTCCAATGGGTGAACTCGGAGAAATTGCAAAATAGGATTCCCCTGCTACGGAAATAACACCTGCGCTAACCGCAATAAAATAGGTTCCCATAGACGTTGCTACCAAACTTCCCAAACGCACAAATTCAGACACACCTTCTATGGTTACCTTGGATAGTAAAACATGCATTTCATTGGCGTCTTTCCACTGTTGCCCAGCTTTCTCCATTTCCAACTGCAACATAGCTCTCCCTGTTTCATGTTTGTCACCTGCTGAACTCTTAGTTTCCGAATGCAATGCCTGTTGATTTGACCTGATAGTAGCTTCAATAGTTTGCAGTTTTTGATTTACAAAATTATTACATTGCTGTAACAATTCCCTTTTTATTTCTTCTACTTTCATTTAAAACTCCAATTTTAATTGTATATCGAGCACCGCTTCTTTCTCCTTTGTATTTACATTTAAGTTAGATACTGAAATTCCTAACAAACGTACAGAGTCCTTCATTTTTTCTTGAAACAACAAATCTTTTACCGTCGCTAACAAAACTGACTTGTCTTTTATAAAATAAGGCAGTGTCTTACTTCTGGTCTGTTGTGAAAAGTCGCTATACTTTATTTTTAAAGTTACCGTTTTTCCAGAAACCTCCGACTTCAATAAACGTTTCTCCAATTCCTCAGATATCTTTTCAAGTTTTTGCAGCATAAAAACCTCTGACGTAAGGTTTTTACTAAAAGTGTGCTCTGCCGCTATCGACTTTCTAATACGATTGGTTTTTACTTCACTGTTATGAATACCTCTTACAATGTGATAGTAATATGTACCTGATTTACGAAAATGTTCTATTAAAAATTCTTCCGTTTTACTTTTTAAATCTTTCCCCGTAAAAATACCCAATTTATACATTTTTTGTTGGGTTACTTCCCCTATTCCATAAAAATTTTCTATGGGAAGTGCCTCTAAAAAAGGCAATACCTCATCCTGAGCGATGGTTTTTTGTCCGTTGGGTTTATTGATATCTGAGGCAACTTTCGCTATAAATTTGTTTACAGATATTCCTGCAGAAGCCCGCAACCCTGTCTCCTTAAAAATACGTTCACGAATTTCAGTGGCGATTAGCGTAGCAGAAGGATTTCCTTTTTTATTCTGAGTAACATCTAAATAGGCTTCATCCAAGGACAACGGCTCTACCAAATCGGTATAATCGAAAAAAACACGTCTTATTTCTTGAGATATTTCTTTGTAACGTTCAAAACGCGCAGGTACAAACACCAATTCTGGGCATAACTTCTTGGCTAAGACACCAGACATCGCCGAACGCACACCAAATTTACGTGCCTCGTAACTTGCTGCTGATACTACCCCACGAATTTCACCTCCACTTACCGCAACGGGTCTCCCTCTCAATTCTGGGTTGTCATATTGCTCCACAGATGCAAAAAAAGCATCCATGTCAATGTGAATAATTTTTCGTGAAACGGTGTTTATTAGGTCCATTATAACAAATAAAACAACCACAAAGCTATGATAAAAAGCCTCTTCTTAGAACAATTATCGCAAGATTATTCCTAAAACAAAATAAATTGTCTACTTTAGACATACTAGTACCAAATACATACGCTATAACTTAACCCCTACCAATTGAAGAAACTAATTTATACGCTTATCACGGTTATTTCCATTTCTCTAAGTCAAATTATTGGACAAGAAATACCTCCTTTAAAAAATTACACTCCTAATTCCTACAAAGGAGGAAATCAGAACTGGAAACTCTCACAAAACAACAGCAAGCATATATATAGTGCCAATAACGAAGGACTTTTGGAATTTAGAGGCGCAAAATGGAAGTTATATCCTTCACCCAACAACACTATATTAAGATCGGTAACTACCATAGGTGACCTTGTATACACGGGTGCTCATATGGAATTTGGTGTATGGAAGAGAAGCGTTTACGGAGATTTGACGTACACGTCTATTAGCAATCAGCTAAAAGTGCCTTTGGTGGAAGATGAAGACATCTGGAATATTATAGAATATGACAAATGGGTACTGTTCCAATCATTGCATAGAATTTACATATACAATACAGAGGATACTTCTTTCAAAATCATCAAATCTGAAACGGTTTTGCAAAAAATATTTAAAATAAATAAAAGTATCTTTTTCCAAAAAACGAACGACGGACTTTATAAAATTGAAAACGGTGAAGAAATTGCAATCTCTAAAGACCTGGTACTCAAAAAAAACATTTTAGTCAATATATATAGTGACAAAGAGGGACTCTTATTGTTAACGCAAGAAAAAGGATTCTTTCATCTCTCAAAAAACGGAACGCTAAACAAATGGAAGACAAAAAACGAATCTTTATTAGAGGAAATAAGTGTTTACAGCAGCTGTAAAATGTTTGACGGTTCTTATATATTGGGTACCATTTCAAATGGAATTTACATACTAAATAAGGACGGAGCAATTGTTTCAAACATAAATCAAAAGAAAGGGCTTAACAATAATACAGTATTGGATGTATTCGAAGATCGCGATCATAACATATGGTTAGCATTAGACAACGGTATTAGTGTATTGAATTACAACGATGTCTATAAGGTATACAGTGATATCAATACCAATTTTGGAGCCGTATACACTGCTACTATTTTCGAGGACTATTTATATCTCGGAACCAATCAGGGATTATTTTACAAGAAATCAAACAGTTCAAGCCCATTTCAACTTATTCAAGGTACAAAAGGACAGGTATGGTGTTTATCCATAATTGACAATGAAATTTTTTGCGGACATAATAAAGGGGCCTATCTTATAAAAAAGAACAAAGCGATAAAAATCACAGATACACCAGGTACTTGGGAAATCAAAAAAATTCCAACTAATAAAAACTTATTACTGCAGGGTAATTACAATGGCTTATACGTATTACATCGTACAAATGGGAAATGGCAATTGCGAAACAAAATTGAAGGATTTGACAACTCCAGTAGATTTTTTGAAATCTACACAAATAATGAAATTTTTGTAAACCATGAATACAAAGGAATCTTTAGGTTACAAACCAACGAAGATTTTACAAAAATTACGAATGTAAACATAGACATTTCTAAAAAGGGAAATAAGTCAGGACTAACAAAGTACAAAGGAGAAATCATATACGGTTACAATGAAGGGATATACATCTATGATTCCATTCAAAAAAACTTTGTGAAGTCTATTTTTTCTGACGAAGTATTTACGCCTTTAGAAAAATACATCTCAGGTAAAATTATCCACACTACCAATGATAAACTTTGGGGATTTACCCAAAACAATATTGTCTATTTTTCATCTGACAAAATAAACAACACACCGAAAATCACAAAAATTGCATTACCGTCCGACATCCGTAGAGACATTTCAGGCTACGAAAACGTAACACATATTAAAGATGAAACATATTTAATTGGAAATGCACATGGCTACATCCTTTTAGATTTAGATAAAATTGACACAAAAGCGCATACTTTACAATTACAGCAAATTACAAAAGGCTCCTTAAACGGCAGTAAATCAAAAGTACCCCTAAACACAGTAAGTACAATACCCTATATTGAAAACAATATAGACATTAGATATACCGTTCCTAACTATGATCGATTCACAGAAGTGAAATATCAGCATAAATTAATTGGACTGTACGACGAGTGGAGCACATGGACATTAAACCCAAGAACCGCTTTTAAAAACCTCCCTTTTGGAGACTATACATTTATTGTAAGGGCAAAAACAGGCAACACAATTTCGTCTAATGAAGTTAGGTATAGTTTTAGCATTGACAGGCCTTGGTATTTATCTAATCAAATGATAGGTACGTATATCTGTATCCTAATCTTGTTGTTTTTCAGCATCCATACCGTCTACAAACAATACTACAAAAGACAAAAGCAAAAATTACTGTATAAGAAGCAACGCGAATTTGAAAGAAGTCAGTTAGAAAAAGAAAAAGAAATTATGAAGCTTAGAAACGATAAGCTTAGAAGCGACATTGAAAACAAAAACAGAGAACTGGCGGCCTCTACTATGAGCATTATTAAAAAGAATGAATTTTTAAACACCATTAAAAAAGAATTACAAGACACCAAAGGAACGAACGCGGTTAACCCAGTAATTAAAATTATAGATAAAAACCTTAACAACCATAGTGACTGGGAACTCTTCCAGGAGGCTTTTAACAATGCCGATAAAGACTTCTTGAAAAAAGTAAAAGATAAACATCCAAACTTAACACCAAACGATTTGCGATTGTGTGCTTATTTACGTCTTAATTTATCCTCAAAAGAAATAGCTCCATTATTAAATATCAGCTACAAAAGTGTTGAAATAAAGCGTTACCGACTTAGAAAAAAGATGGGATTGACCACCAAAGACAATTTAACCCACCATATTCTAGAAATTTAAGAACTACATTCTACATACATCACCTCTACATAACACAAAACTGCACCTTTTTTCTTTTTCTTCATACGACTATAAACATTTGTACACACCTATCCAAACCCCGCTAAAAACCACAAAGAAACATCTCTAATCACAGGTTTTAAAAGCAAAATCACATTTGTGTAGTGCTCTTGTATAGGTGCTTTTGCAAAAAATAAAAACAATCATTTGTAATTTACAGTAGAATTCAACTCCTAAAACTTGCATAAAGTGCGAGCCAAGGATAGACCGGTTCTAAATCGACCTAAGCAAGTCCATACTCTATTAGAAATAACAATCAAACAATTATGAATGAATAATTATCTTGAGCAGGAGTTGTTTTATTAATAAATATCAAAGATGGTACACCTTAACTTAATACTACAGAAACAGTAGAGCTTACATCAACAACTATCGAAAATGGTCCTTATTGAAGAAGTAATTTTCAACCTTCGAGTAATATGTTCAATCTAAGGATACTCAAACTTGGTAATGATTATAGAGAACAGAACAGTAGGTTACGGAACCAACAATTATAACTTTTATGGATGGAACTACAACACCAACTAAAAAAAATAAAAAATAGTTTAATATTTTTCAACCCCATAGCTATCCCGAAATATAGCTATACGATAGTTAGTAGTTAGGTTTTTAGACCTAAAAATTGGTTAGTAGAAAGAAAAGGGGGAGGCGCCACCTCCCCTTTTTTAATAAAAAAACGGGTATGAGTCTCAAAAAATAACACAAGTATTGACATAAAGTTTCTTTCACTATTCTTGTTGTTCTCAAAAGACTGTATATCTATTAAATTTTGAACAAAACAATTAAGCAACAAACCTATGTCAAAAAAACTTACCCTCATAGCATTTGTCGTCTCCTTAGGAGGATTTCTATTCGGTTTTGATGCCGGAATTATTTCGGGTGTCATGTCCTACGCAGGTCCCGAATTTGATTTAAACGATATGCAATCTGGATGGGTTGTAAGCTCTCCCTCCTTTGCCGCAATGATTGCCATGCTATTCTCTGGTAGGTTGAGCGACCTTATTGGGCGAAAAAAAATATTAATTGTCGTTGCCTTTTTATATGCTTTGTCCGCATTACTTTCCGCAGATGCCAATTCCTACGAAATGCTCTACATCGCAAGAATGATTGGTGGGCTGGCTTTTGGTGCAGCACTCATACTTGCACCTACATATATTGCTGAAATATCAACTGCTGAAAACAGAGGAAAACTCGTATCCATTCAGCAATTAAATATTGTACTTGGTTTCTTTGCTGCCTTCTTAAGCAATTACTACCTAAACAAATATAACAGTGATGGAGCTTCTTTTTTTACCGACGAAAATGTTTGGAGATGGATGCTCGGATTGGAATTGATTCCCGCTGTCCTCTATTTCAGTTTACTGTTCTTCGTACCTAAAAGTCCGCGATGGCTATATGCTCAAAACAAAATAACAGAAGCCAAAAGGGTTTTGAACCAAATTCACGGAAATGAAATAGCAGCGCAAGAACTCCAAAGTATAGAACAAAACCTCAAAGAAAAGTCAGTGACTTCCAAGGTACACCTGAAAGAATTACTACAACCGGCATTGCGTTATATAATGATGATTGGTTTAACGATTGGCGTCTTACAACAAGTTACAGGAATCAATGCCGTATACTTTTACGCAACTTCTATTTTTAAACAAACAGGAATTGGTACCGATGCTTCCTTTTCCTCCGGAGTGTTGTTGAGTTCGGTAACTGTAGTATTTACTTTTGTAGCTATTTTCCTTATTGACAGAATGGGAAGAAGGCCATTGTTGCTTGTTGGTATCTCAGGAATTGCCCTAAGTTTATTGCTATGTGCCTATGGGTTTAACCAAGCTAGCTATGAACTAACCTCAGCCGAAATTGCTGCTTTCGAAAACATCGAATCAGATCAGTTGACTCCTTTTGAAAACAAACTGTACGACAACGATCTAGATTTTAAAAATGACATGAAAACAGCCTTAGGCACCCAAGTTTATGCAAAAAACGAAGGCGCTATATTAGAAGCTGCAACAAATATAAACGCAACATTAGTACTCATTGGTATTCTGGGGTTTATTGCCTGTTTTGCCTTTTCGTTAGGCCCTGTAATGTGGGTATTACTCTCAGAATTGTATCCACTAAAATACAGAGGATTAGCTATTGGTGTTATTGGTTTTGTAAACTCTTTCGCCAGCTGGTGTGTACAGCAAGTATTCCCATGGGAACTTTCAAACTTAGGAAACGCGATGAGTTTTCTAATATTTGGAACCATTGCCTTGCTTGGATTCTTTATCCTATTAAAAATATTACCTGAAACCAAGGGAAAATCATTAGAACAAATAGAAAGTGAATTCGTAAAGTAGCCAACCATAAAACGCAATCAAATGAAAACATTTCTCACATTACTTCTTGGGTTTGTCATTGCACTTGGTACTATACTGAACATAAAGAAAAAATCTGTCATGCCTATCGAAAGCCCTGTCAAAGTAACACTCAACAACCTACAAGGAAAATACCAATTGTTGGTCAACGGAAAGCCCTTCTACATAAAAGGAGCTGGCTTAGAATTTGGAGAAATAGCAAGTTTGGCTAAGCACAATGGAAACTCATTTAGAACCTGGAGAACATCCAATGGAAAACAAAGCGGAAAACAAATATTAGATGAAGCTAAAAAATACGGATTAATGGTCACCATGGGAATTGAAGTTGGAAGAGAACGCCATGGATTTGACTATGACAATCCTGAAGTAGTTCAAAAACAATTGGAAAACATAAAAAAAGAGGTACTAGCACTAAAAGACCATCCTTCTTTAATGATTTGGGCTATTGGTAATGAATTGAATTTGCACTATAGCAACCCTAAGGTGTGGAATGCCGTCAATGAAATCTCGAAAATGATACATGAAATAGACCCGAATCATCTCACCACCACAACCCTAGCAGGCATCTCTCAAAAAGAAATCAATTATATCAAAGAACGCTGTACAGATCTCGATTTGTTATCCATTCAGATGTACGGAGAACTACCCGAGCTACCAAAGCTTCTCAAAAAGTACAATTGGAGAGGCCCTTATATGGTTACAGAATGGGGAGCGACCGGACATTGGGAAGTTCCAAAAACTTCATGGGGTGCTCCCATTGAAGAGCACTCAAGTTTAAAAGCGGCAAACTATCTTCAACGATACAAAACAGGAATTGCCATTGACACCAAACAATGCCTAGGGTCCTATGTCTTTTTATGGGGACAGAAACAAGAAAGAACACCTACCTGGTACGGACTGTTTTTGGAAAACGGGAAAGAAACAGAATCTGTAGATGTTATGCATTATATATGGAATGATGCATGGCCCGAAAACAAAACACCACAAATCACTTCCTTTACACTCAATAACAAAACGGCCTACGACAATGTGGTAGTAAAAGAAGGAAGTATCGTTTCTGCAGCATTAGAAATCACAGATCTTGAAAAGGATGACATTCATTACAGATGGGAACTTTTAAAAGAAAGCACAAGTGTACAAGAAGGTGGGGATTATGAAGAACGACCTAAAAACTTAAAGATAAAAACCATCAAAATATCAAAAGGAACACTCGAATTCAAGGCACCGAAAAAAGGAAATTACAGACTGTTTGGCTATGCTAATGATGGACATTCACACGAAGCTACTGCAAACATCCCGTTTCGAGTAACAGAATAAAAACATAATTCTTGTTTCAATGATTTCATGTTACATAATGATGCCAATACATTTATCAGATGCAATGAGATAAAAGGTGATTATCACCAAAAAAAACTAATAGTTTAATCGAAAAAAAACAAGAATCATTGAAATTGCCGTTTCAAATGAAAAAAGAAGTGCCTCCTGTTTTCCATCCTAACAACTTATGAGCGATTTTATCACTACAACAACTATACATCGCTCTCATGTTATTGAATAGAAACTTGCAGAAAACATTTCAAAAAACACCTCTAAACAGCAGTAATAACAAGGGAAATCATCAACCTAATACAATTTAACAATTGTGTAGCGGTTGTGTACAGGTCATAAATTTCTTCAATCTTTTCAACTGTATTAATTTTAAAAAACAATTAAACCAAAAACCAATTTCAATGCATACAGCGAACCGATATTTATTTTTATTGACTACTTTTTCATTCTTATTAATAGCATGTGCTTCAGATGACGACGATACTGTTGAGGGAACTCAAAATGAAATCGTTCCTTCTAACCTAATTATCGATATCAATATTGCAGGACAAGGAGTCTTATATCCAAATGGTGATGGATCTGGAAATGTAAACATTACGGCCTCGGCAACAAATGCAAGTTCTTATATATTTGAATTTGACGAAAATGTAAGTATAGAAAACACAACAGGAATTGCTTCCTACCAATATACAGCGATAGGAAAAAACAGTTATACCGTAACGGTGACTGCCCTTTCTGAAACTGGAAATTCAGTAAGTCATTTTAGACAAATAACGGTCTACAAAGGCGACTCAAATGAGGCTGGTCCAGGAACCCAATTAATCTGGTCTGATGAGTTCGATTCACCGGGAGCTCCAGATACTAGTAAATGGACGTATGATCTTGGAGATGGCTGCCCGAACGTTTGTAATTGGGGAAATGGCGAAGCTCAATACTACACTGATAGAACAGAAAATGTAGAAGTAAAAGATGGTATTTTAAGAATCACAGCCAAAAGAGAAAATTACCAAGGCTATGATTTCACATCAACACGTCTAAAAACACAAGGGAAATTTAGTTTTACCTATGGACGAATCGAGGTACGCGCCAAATTACCTTCAGGAATTGGAACATGGCCTGCCATTTGGATGCTTGGAGATAATATTACTACTGTAGGATGGCCAGCTTGTGGCGAAATAGACATTATGGAACACGTTGGTAAAAACCTAGGCAGCGTACAAAGTGCTATGCATACGCCTTCGAGTCATGGAGCAACCGTAAACCATGGGTCTACTTTCATTAGTGATACTACAACAGCCTTTCATGTTTATACCATGGAATGGTCTCCAGAAAAAATAGAATTTTTCGTAGATGATCATTCTTTTTACACCTACAATCCCAACGTAAAAACGACAAGTACCTGGCCGTACACTGGTAACCAATTTATCATATTGAACATCGCCATGGGAGGTGTTTTAGGTGGTCCCATAGAAAATTCATTCCAAGAAAGCAGTATGGAAGTAGATTATGTGCGTGTTTACCAATAACACCAAAAAACGTGAAGGGCAGTAATTAGAATTTAGCTTTTACAACCCCTCTACATCAATAAAAAAAAACAACTAATTACAAACCAAAAAAACAATTAACCTATGTTAGCAAAAACCAAACACCCTCCCATTAAACTTACTAAACACATGAGCCTGCACGTCTAAACCCCTTAAGAAATTTAACTTGTAGAGTTCTTGTATAGGCGCATTTTTAGTTTTTAACTAGTAGCTGTTGTATCTTGAAAAAGCATTTCAATCCTTGTGTTGAAAACTCATTATACACTTTGCCCCATCGTTAATTTCTAAAAACTAAACATTAAAACAAAAATATTATCTAACCCAAAACCAATCTAAACAAATCAAATTATGAAACACTATTTTCTAAGATTCGTACTGTTTTTATTTGCACTCACAACTTTTGCTCAGTCAAAAGTATCCGTTGTAAATTCAAACGAAGGAGCGAAACTAGTCGTAGACGGAAAGGATTTTATCGTCAACGGAATGAACTGGGATTACTTTCCTATTGGCACAAATTATTCGTACAGCCTTTGGAAACAATCCGATGCTACCATCAAAGCAGCACTGGATGCCGAAATGGGATTGCTTAAAAATATGGGCGTAAACACCATTAGAATGTATACCGGAGTTCAAGCCAAATGGATCCAATACATCTATGAAAAATATGGAATTTACACCATGTTAAACCATTCTTTTGGAAGGTACGGCTTAACCATTAATGGTGCTTGGGAAGAGGTAACTGATTACCGAAACCCAGATGCACAAAAATTACTTCTTAGTGAAGTAACCAAAATGGCACAGGACTATCAAGGCACGCCAGGTCTTTTATTGTATTTATTAGGAAACGAAAACAATTATGGTCTGTTTTGGGCGGGAGCTGAAACTGAAGACTTCCCAGATGATGAAGAAGAAAAGGCCTTTATTGGTGAAAAACGCGGAAGACCCATGTATCGATTGATGAATGACGCCGCAATTGCCATGAAAAACATCAGTACTTCTGTTCCTGTTGCTATTTGTAACGGAGATGTGCTGTTTATTGATATTGTAGCGGAAGAATGTAAAGACGTCGATATCTATGGAACCAATATGTACCGTGGAACTACCTTTACAAATGCCTTCGATGTTATCAAAGAAAAATTAAACAAACCAGTGCTTCTAACTGAATTCGGAGCCGATGCTTTCAACGCCATTGAAAACGCTGAAGATCAAAAATCACAAGCTTTCTATATGGTAGAAAACTGGAAAGACATCTACCTGAATACTGCTGGAATGGGCAAAGCAGGTAACGCTATTGGAGGATTTACCTTTCAATTTAGCGACGGTTGGTGGAAATATGGACAAACTAAAAACTTAGATGTTCATGACAACAACGCTTCCTGGGCTAATGGTGGTTACTATTTAGACATGGAAGAAGGTCAAAACAACATGAATGAAGAGTGGTTTGGAATTTGTGCCAAAGGACCTACCAATGACCGAGGTTTGTATGATTTATATCCTCGTGCAGCTTACTATGCTTTAAAAGAAGTACACACTTTAAATCCTTATGAAGAAGGTGTAAACCCAGAGTTTACGGAAAACTTCTTCAAGAATATCAATTTGATGGATGCCGTATTAAGAGCGAGAGGAGACAAAGCAGCCTTATCGGGAGGAAGTTCAGAAAAACTGTTTGTATCTAAACTAGAAGCAAAATTTACCACATTTAGCACAGGAGGATCATTGATTACAACCCCAGATTCACCTGATCCTGATGAAGTAGTGTATCCGGATCAACTTGGATTTGATCATATGCAATCTTATTTTGTTGGAATTGGCGCAAATCCAGCACCTAATATGAGTGCCAATGTAAATGTAAATATTCTTGGAAATGTAGCGAGAAATCCAATCAATGAAATCTTCTACGAAAATAGAGGAAGACCTATAGATGTCAGCACAGTTAATGAAAATGTTACATTGAATGATCTGAACCGTGTGCAAATATACAACGCAGAATATTCATGGAAAACCGAATATGCAGACATCAAAGGATTCTACAGAACGGGGCACTACCACTGGGGTTATGAAGGTGACTTCTTTGGCTTGTACCCAGAAGCAAACTACGGTCCTAATCTGGACACTTATAATGGTGAAATCAGCGGAATTGAGTTTGAAGGAAAAAAAGAACTGGAAGGATTGAAAGTAGCCTTTGGTCCTCAACTATGGTGGGGAGCCAACCCGGCCTTACTTTTTAAATACTCCAAAACCGTTGGGAAATTTGATATTACTGCAATGTATCACGAAGATCTTGACGACGCGCCAGACGCAGTGAGTTCTATTGCGGTACCTTTACCACAAACCCGAAAAGTAGCCTTACATGTCAAAAGAAAGTTTGGAAACCTAGGCGTTGAGCTTGGAGGTATTTGGGCAGGACAACCATTAAACGGAAGAGAATTCCAATTCACAGAAGGAGGTCCAGGTGACTATGTAGTTTACACCGATAGAATTAACAAAAACGACAACTGGGGAGCCAAGGCAAAAATCACCTTCCAAAAAGGAGCCATTAACTGGTATGCACAAGGAGCTGCTATGGGACTCGTTGCAAATGGAGGTGCCGACCCAACTCAAACCTTTACAGGTTGGAGACTGAAAGACACTGGTAGTGGAAACCAGACCAACTTCTTAACCGGGTTCACATATTTATTAGGTGACTTCCAAATTGCACCAAACTTCTTATGGCAAAAACCTATCGTAGGTGCTATGCCGAATGACGTAGAAGCTCCTGGAAGGCTGAGAAATATAATGGATGATCCTTTTGCCGTTCGTTCTAACAGAGAAACAACCGCTGGAGAAATCTTATTTACCTTCGACCCAACACCTGGAACTTGGATGTATGAGTGGGATAATGCCAGAGCGGAAGACGCTAAATTTGCCATGAACCTAGGCTTTGTATATCGCCACCATCCTACAACAATGGATGCTGGTATTGGTATTTCTCCAAATCGTACCGCATTTGCATTCCCTAACTCGGCTCCCGCTGAAGATTTATGGGAAATTAATTCAAGACTAATTTCCAAACTAAACCCTGACTTGGGATTAATTGCTGACCTTTATGTAGGTAATGGACAAGCAAACGGTGATAGTGAAAGACTAGTACAACGTGCCGGAGCTGATTTCAAAGTAATTTACAACAAAATTAAATTTACACATTCTGTTAAAATCAACGATTGGGGACCTTATGATTACCATCGTGATTTCAACCTTACATACCCTTTGCAAACTATGTTGGATATTTCTACAACCTTAGGGAAACCAGATTGGTTCATTTTACCAAATACACAAATTGGAATCCGAGGAACTTGGAGATCATTAAACCAATACTCTCCTAGGTACAGCCCAAATGCAACTTCCTCTGAATTTTCATTAGAACCTACAGTGAGCCCAGTTGGGTTCCCTGATGGAAGCGAATGGGAAATTAGAACCTATGTACATATCAATATTGGTAAATAAAAAACTTTAGAAAGATGAAAAACAGAAATTATATATACGTAAAAATAATAATGCTTTCAGGCTTACTAGGTATCAGTACAGTAAGTTGTGAACGCGATTATTCAGAAGACGTTGCCTTTGCAACCTTTCCGGCCATAGGTGAAATCTTTAACGACACACCTGTAGCAATGGGAAGTGACTTTTATTTCCCTTATGATGGTTCAAAACCAACTGCATGGTCAGTTGATAATAACGTAAGTTATATGGGGAGCGCCTCAATGAGAGTAGATGTTCCCAATGCGAATGACCCGGAAGGAAACTATGCGGGTGCTATCTTTAGAGTAGACGGAGAAGGTTCAGGAAGAGATCTTTCCGGATTTGATGCATTGACTTTTTACGCAAAGGCCTCACAAGCTGTAACTATTGGTGAAATCGGTTTTGGGGAAGACTTTGGCGAAAATAAATATGTAGCAAATCTTACTAATGTAGATCTAACTACAAATTGGACGCAATTCATCATCCCTATTCCAGATCCTTCTAAACTTATTCAAGAACGTGGTATGCTAAGATATGCCGCTGCGGGAATTGGAGAACCTGGCTTTGAAACTGGCTATACGTTTTGGATTGACGAGGTGAAATTTGAAAAACTAGGCACGATTGCACAACCAAAACCAGCTATCTTAGGTGGTGAAGATGTTGAAGAACAAGGTTTTTCAGGAAGTGCAATAGATCTAGCTGGTCGCAACCTTACACAAACATACAATTTAGGTTCTGGAATCAACCAAACCGTAACGGCAGCACCTTCTTATTTCAATTTTGTCTCCTCAGATATAGAAGTGGCAAGAGTAAATGAATTGGGAATTGTTTCTATTCTAAAGGAAGGTTCAGCTACCATAACAGCAACCTTAGATGGAGTAAAAGCAACGGGGTCTTTAACACTCCAAGTTGGTGAAGATTTTGAATTCGCACCAGATCCTACACTTCCTCAATCAGATGTGATCTCCATTTTTAGTAACGCCTATACAGATGTATTGGTAGACACTTACAATCCATATTGGGATACTTCAACTACACAAGGGGAACAAACAGTTATTAGTGGACAAGACATATTGCATTATACCTCTTTAAACTATGTTGCAATTTTAACGGCAACAGAACTTATTGATGCCACTGATATGACACATATTCATTTCGATCTATTAACTGCTGATGCGCCTGCAAATTTTATTGTCAAAATAAAAGATTTTGGTGACGATGGTGTTGATGGTGGTGGTGATGATCAAGAGGTCGCTTATACAGTTCCAAGTAGTCAAATCACTTCCGATGAATGGGCAGTCCTAGACATTCCCCTTTCTAATTTTGTTGGATTGACAAACAAATCTAATATTGGATCTATCATTTTCGAGTCCGTAGGTATAAACGATCTATATATAGACAATGTATACTATCATAAATAATAAAGTTCGAAACTTAAAAATATAAAGATGAATAAAAGAAACACATACAAAATAAAAACAGCCCTTTCATCAGCGATTATGTTTGCTTTGGGTCTGTTGCTTATGACGAGTTGTGATCTGGATACGACCCAAACCGTTGCCAAATTATCGACCTTAGTAATGCAAGATGAATTCGACACTAACGGAGCTCCAAACCCAGAGTATTGGAATATCGATGAGGGAACAGGACCTAACAATGATGGTTGGGGAAATGGCGAGTTGCAATATTATACAAATAGAACTTCCAACCTAACGGTACAGAATGGGTACCTGTTAATCACAGCTCAAAAAGAAGACTACCAAGGATCGGCGTATACTTCTGCAAAAATCCAAACCAAAACTAAGGTTGAACATACCTACGGAAGATTTGAGGCACGAATAAGAGTGCCTTACGGACAAGGTATGTGGCCAGCTTTCTGGTTGTTAGGAAACGATATTGATGAAGTTACTTGGCCACAATGCGGTGAGATAGACATTATGGAATATACAGGAGACAAACCAACCATCTTACACGGAAGTGTACACGGACCAGGATATTCTGGTGGTAACCCAGTTACAAAAACCTATGAACTCATGAGTGATCGATTTGATACTGGTTTTCACATATTCGGTATCGAATGGGGACCAGACTACATCAACTATTATGTAGACGATGTTCTCTATAATCAAATCACTCCAGACGACGCAGAAGGAGAATGGGTTTTTGATCACCCATTTTACATCATCATTAATTTGGCCGTAGGAGGAACATTTCCAGGACCTCCTAGTGAGGAAACCGTATTCCCACAAACCATGTTAGTAGACTACATTCGAGTATATAAATAAGACCTTAAAACCAAAAACATATTCTATTATGAAAAAACTAAACATCCTATTCAAACAAATATTCTTCCTATGCCTTTTAATACCTTTTACTGGCTGTGAGGAAGACGACATTGCAGCTGATTTACCTGAAGTAGTTGCAGGATTTACCTATTTAGCCAATATGGAAACGGGTACCGTTTCTTTTCTCAATATTTCAGAAAACGCAACAAAATATAGTTGGACATTTGGGAATGGAGAAACTTCTACGGAAAAGGACCCGATACAAACCTTTACAACCGGATCTTACACAGTAACATTGACTGCTTCTAACACAGCCGGAGGAACGGACAGTCTGGAAGAAGCGCTAGAAATTATTATTGTTGATGCTGGAACACCAGTAATCACATTACTAGGCGATGCTACTGTAAATGTTATTGTTGGAGAAACCTATACAGATGCTGGTGCAACAGCCACAGACGATGTTGATGGAGATATCACAGCTAACATTGTCGTTGTAAACCCTGTAGATGTTAATATAGAAGACACCTATATCGTAACTTACAATGTAACCGACTCATACGGTAATGCCGCTACTGAAGTTACAAGAACCGTAATCGTTGCTGCAGAAGCAACAGACCCAACTGTAGGTGCACCAGTTCCAACACAAGACGCATCTAATGTAATTTCAATTTTTAGTGACACTTATACCGATTTAGACGGCACAAACCTAGACACCAATTGGCAGGGAGATATTGTTTCTGAATTGGTAACTATTGACGGTAACGCAGCCATGAAATATAGCAATGCTAAGTTTATAGGTATGCAACTTTCTGGAGATACAGATCTATCAACAATGGAATTCATGCATGTTGATATTTGGACACCTGATGCAACTGTTATTGAAGCAACACCAATTAGTCCACCAAATGAAAACCTGGTTGACTTGAGCGGACTGGAACAAGGAGAGTGGAAAAGTTTTGATATTCCAGTTACCGATTTTACAGGGGTAGACTTTACAAAAGTTTTACAATTTAAATTCGATGCTACCAAAGGAGTAAATCCAGCAATCATTTTTATAGACAACTTATATTTCTATAAAACAGACGACGGCACCACTCCAACTACGGGAGCTTATATATATTCAACAGAAGGTACTGTAGACATTGTAACAGTATGGGGTGAATGGGGAACTGGTACAACTCTAGACGGAGCTTATGATCAAGACCCAACATACAATCCAAGTATAAAGTTATCAGGAGGTAGCTGGGGCTCATTACTAGCTTTCACTCAAATGCCAGCAGGAACCTTGTCTGGGTATGAAACCCTCCAATTCAAGATAAATACATCTGATGCTACCGTTAAAGTAAAAGTACCTGAAGTAGAAAAAGAATTCAACATTGCCGATGGTACCGCATTGGAAGGCGGATGGGTTCAAATGAGTATCCCACTATCAACTTTTGGTTCCTCAGCAGTCGATGCAGCAACTGAATTTGCAATATGGGGATCGGGAGGATCAACGCTCTATCTTACAGACGTTATGCTTTCTGGAGAAAGTGATGGTGGTACAGATCCAGAACCTAGCAACTGTCCTGCGCCACCAAATGGAGAATTACTTTCCAATGGTGATTTTGAATCTGGAGATGTATGTTGGCAATTTTTAGACGGTACTTCATTATCTACAACAACCAACAATGGTGGCAGCAACTCTGGTGAAATACAAGGAGCTCCTAGTGTTGCTAGGACTTTAAAAATGGAACGATTTGGAGCTGGAACCGTACTTCCAAACACCTCCTATACAGTTACATTCGACATCATTGCTGATGGAGAATTCGGCGTTGGAGGTCTTATGAAAGCATTTACCTTTTCTGAAGGGGCAGACGGAGGAAGCGTTCCTGCTACGCTACATGTTCTTACCGATAGCACAACATCAATAGCAACCTCTTGGGAGACGATGACTTTTACATTTATAACTCCTAGCAATGCAAATCAGGTTGAAGGTGGTCTTTCTTTCTTAGTTGAATTGGTAAACAGTACCGCCAAACTTAATATTGACAACGTAGTTGTAAAAGTAACACCCTAACAAACAATTAACAAACCAATTACTTGAGCGAGTTGATCCTCGCTCAAGTTTCTAATCGTGCGAAATAAAACACTAACTATTCATGTTAGCTGTTAAGGAAAGTAATACCGATATTCAAAAATTTTCCTTCATGCATACTTAAGCAAATTTGACCTATTAAAATTAAGTTAAATGAACACTATAGAGACAATTTCTACAAAAGAAAGAACAACCACTAATCCCTCAAACATGAAAAAAGGAAAAATAATTCAATTCGAAAATGAGAGCTATTACAAAATTTCGAATAGCGACACCATGCGACCATTTTTTATGAGTATCGTGAGTCATTCTAATCACTGGATGTTTATCTCTAGTAACGGGGGGCTTTCTGCTGGAAGAAAAAATTCGGAATATTCATTATTTCCATATTATACAGATGACAAAATCACGGAATCTGCTGACATTACAGGAAGTAAAACCATCCTTCAGGTTCAAAAAAACGGAAAACAATTTTTGTGGGAACCTTTTTCCAACAGACAAATAGGCTTATATAAAACGACGATCAACTTGTATAAAAACAGTTGGGGAAACAAAGTTGTTTTTGAAGAAATCAATGAAGATTTAGGGCTTACCTTTAGATACCAGTGGAATTCTAGTGATCGCTTTGGTTTTGTAAAAAAATCAACCTTACAAAACAATACAGATGCGGCTATAGAGGTAAAAGTATTAGACGGTATTCAAAATATTTTACCGGCAAGCGTTACTACTGATTTACAAAACAGTAGAAGTAACTTGGTAGATGCCTACAAAAAAAGTGAATTGCAAACTGAAGTCGGTTTAGGTATATACGCTTTGAGTGCTGTAATTGTTGACAAAGCGGAACCAAGTGAAGCCTTGAAAGCTAATATTGTCTGGTCGGCTGGTATTGAAAATGCTACTTACTTAGTGTCTTCCTTACAACTCGACAATTTTAGAAGAGGAAACGACATCGTGCAAGAAACAGACATCAAAGCCGAAAAAGGTGCCTACTTTATACATGCAAAAATGGTTTTAGAACCACAAGCCAACAGGACTTGGATGACCCTCGCCAATGTAAACCAGACAATGGTACACATTAGTGAGATTTCAGAAAAAATTAAAAACACAACTAATATTGTTGCTGAAATTCAAGAAGACATTGAATTGGGAACCAAACAATTGATTGCGCTTACAGCGGCCTCGGACGGAATGCAACTAAGTGCTGATAAATTGAGAAATACACGTCATTTTTCAAATACACTTTTCAACATCATGCGTGGTGGAATTTTTGACGAAAACTACCAAATTGAAAAAGATGATTTTATACACTATATTGCTGCAGCCAATACGAAAGTCTTCAAAAAAAGGGAAGAAGTACTGCAGGAACTTCCTGAAATATTCACATTAAATTTCCTAAAAGATTTTGCTAAAAATGACCGTGACAGAAACTTTATCCGTCTGGCATTTGAATACATGCCACTAAAGTTTAGTAGAAGGCATGGAGATCCAAGTAGACCTTGGAACAAATTCTCTATCAACACCACAAGTGAAGACGGTTCAAAAATACTAGATTACGAAGGAAACTGGAGAGATATTTTCCAAAACTGGGAAGCCCTTGCACATGCGTATCCAGAATTTATAGAAAGTATGATTCACAAATTTTTGAATGCGACTACTTTTGACGGCTACAACCCATATCGTGTTACCAAAGGCGGTTTTGATTGGGAAATCATTGAACCAAACGACCCTTGGTCCTATATTGGTTACTGGGGAGATCATCAAATTATCTATTTGTTGAAATTCTTAGAGTTTATCGAAAAACATTACCCAAACAAACTGGCCACCTTATTTGACCAAGAAGTTTTTGTATATGCCAATGTACCATATAAGATAAAAAGCTATCAAGACACCTTAGCAAACCCCAAAGACACGATTGTATTCGATGAAGAACTAGATATACAAATTAGAGAAAAAAGAACCCAACTCGGAGCCGATGGCGCACTACTTGCAGATCAAGTATCGTCGATCTATAAGGTCAATTTAATTGAAAAATTATTGGCAACAGTACTGGCAAAAGTATCGAATTTTATTCCAGAAGGAGGTATTTGGATGAATACGCAACGACCTGAATGGAATGACGCGAACAACGCACTTGTTGGAAATGGCGTTTCTATGGTAACACTATTTTACCTTAGACGATTCTTACATTTCTTCGAAAAAGTTGTAGAAAACAGCAACCAAGATAGTCATGAGGTTTCTGAAGAATTGTTCACGTTCTTTAACAACATTAAACAAACACTCGTTGAAAACCGCAACATTCTGAACGACAAAATATCCGATCTAGACAGAAAAAAAATTCTTGACGGATTAGGTGAAGCAGGAAGCGAATATAGATTGAAAATTTATGAAAATGGATTTTCGACACATAAAAAAGACCTTAGAAAAGGAGACTTATTAACCTTTTTAGCTGTAGCAAAAGAGCATTTAGAACACACAATAGATGCAAATAAAAGAGCCGACAAACTCTACCATTCCTACAACTTAATGACCGTTAAGAACAATAATGAGGTTGAAATATCTTATCTGCCAGAAATGCTAGAAGGGCAAGTAGCTGTATTAAGTTCGGGGTATATTTCCGCAAATCATTCTTTAGAACTACTCGATGCTTTAAAAAGCAGTTCTCTATTTAGGGAAGATCAATACAGCTATATTTTATATCCCAATAAAGATCTTGGCAGATTCTCAGAGAAAAACAACATCCCATCTAAAAAAGTTATAGCTTCTGAATTGTTACAACAATTGCTGGCAGACGGCAATTCTCAAATCATGGAGAAAGACGTTCTTGGAAACTACCATTTCAACGGAAACTTTAACAATGCTGAAAGCTTAAAAGAGGCACTGATTGCGCTACCGCAAGACAAGTACGGCAATTTGATTGCACAAGATAAAGAACTACTACTCAATACCTTTGAAGAAATTTTCGATCATAAATCCTTCACCGGAAGATCAGGAACGTTTTTCGGTTATGAAGGTTTGGGTTCAATCTACTGGCATATGGTATCAAAACTTGTGGTTAGCATCCAAGAAACTTGTATCAACGCAGTAAACAAAGGAGCGGATGACACAACTATAGGAAGGTTATTTGAACATTACTACGAAGCCAACGAAGGTATTGGTGTACACAAGTCACCAGAACTTTATGGTGCTTTTCCAACAGACCCTTATTCACATACTCCCGAAGGCAAAGGGGCGCAACAACCAGGAATGACTGGACAAGTAAAAGAAGATATTTTAAGTCGTTTTGGCGAGTTGGGTGTATTCGTAAAAGCAGGGAAAATCAGATTTAATCCTAGTTTGTTGCGAACGGATGAATTTTTAAAAGAAGCAAAAAGCTTCCACTATACAAACCTAAACAACGAAACCAAACAACTCAAATTAGATAAAGACAGTTTGTGTTTCACCTATTGCCAAGTCCCCATTGTATACAAACGTAGTGAACAGGCAAGTTTAGAGGTATATTTTAAAAATGGCGCTTGTCAAAAAAGTGAAAGCCTTGAACTCGACAGTGAAATCAGTAAATCTCTGTTCGAAAGAAAAGATCAGATCAGTCATATCATAGTATCAATTCAAAAATAAATTAACCTTAAATGAAGTCTAACGCATCTATTTTCATGTTAAGTCAATTGACTTATCGTTCTGCTGAAAAGTCTGTACCGCCACATGCGGTGACAATTGCTTTGGAAGCGAAAATAGACGCGTTAGTTTCTTTAATGACCTTGGAAGAAAAAATAGGTCAAATGACACAAGTACGCCACTTCGATGACATTAAGCCAAAAGACATTAAAAACAAACATATAGGTTCGGTTATTCATACCCAAGGAGGAAAACCTGGTACTTCTGCCAAAAAATGGCAAAAGCTTTTTAAGTCACTTCAAAAAAAGGCGCTTAAAACAAGGCTTGGTATTCCATTACTTTTTGGCGTAGATGCCATACACGGTCAAAACACATTTGAAGGTGCTACTATTTTCCCTCACAATATTGGTATGGGAGCTACAAGAAATCCATCTTTGGTAGAAGCCGCTGGAAAGATAACAGCCTTAGAAGCCCAAGCCACCGGCTTTAATTGGGTGTTTTCTCCTTGCGTCGCTATCCCTTATAATGAAAAATGGGGACGTGTATACGAAGCTTTTTCAGAAAACACAAACTTGACATCAGAACTTACAACTGCCTCTATTAAGGGGCATCAAGGTACGTTGTCTGACCCAACCACTGTACTAGCGACGGCAAAACATTTTATAGGTGACGGTGCTACAGACTTCGGAATAGAAGGTGGCGATTGTACACTGAGTACAAAAGAACTAAACCAACATCTGCTTCCACCCTACCAAGCAGCTGTTGCAGCTGGTGTAGGTTCTGTAATGGCCTCTTTTAATACGCTGTCTAAAAAACCAATGCATGCGCATAAGCAACTGATAACTGATACACTCAAAAATGATATGGGTTTTGATGGGATTGTGCTTACTGACTGGAAGGGGTACTCTCGTTTTGGAGAAAACAAAATTATCAATGCAGGTGTAGACATGGTGATGGCAGTAGATGGGGATTTAGATGATTTTCAAAACGGTTTAAAGGCCGGAGTTGAAAGTGGAAAAGTTTCCATAGATCGTATTGATGATGCCGTTCGAAGAATTCTAAGACAAAAATTTAGATTGAATCTTTTCGACAATCCGTATGCCCTAAAAAGCTTGAGAAAACAAATTGGATCTCCACAACATAGAGCTATCGCAAAACAAGCCGTAAGAGAGTCGTTGGTATTGCTCAAAAATAAAAAACAAACGCTTCCCATATCCAAAATAACATCAAAGATTGTGGTTGTTGGAGAACATGCTAACAATACTGGTTTACAATCTGGTGGTTGGACAGTAAACTGGCAAGGAACGAAAGAAAACTACAAAGGTGCTACAAGTATTTTGGACGGCATTCGAAAGCAGAGTGAAGGAACTGTTGTGTATGACAAGGATGCCTCTGCACAACATTTTGATGCAGACATTGCCATTATTGTAGTGGGAGAAACCCCCTATGCAGAGTTTTTTGGTGACATAGGTAACGGAAAAGGAACCTATAAATTAAACCTTTCAAAACAACATAAGGAATACATAAAAACATATAAAAACAAGGTCAAAAAAATAGTAGTGCTTCTCATTTCAGGAAGACCCTTAGTCACGACAACACAAATAAATCTTTCCGATGCATTTGTAGCTGCTTGGCTACCTGGTTCTGAAGGAGATGGTATTGCTGAAGTACTTTTCGGCGAATCTAATTTCGTAGGAAAACTACCTCATTCATGGCCTAAATTCATAAAAGATTGTCAAAAAAAATACGGACCAAATAACTGGAACAACAGTATCAAACCATTGTTTCCATATGGGTTTGGATTGCAGTATAAAAATTAAAAAACAAAAAAAACGAATAGCAAATGAAAACAACACTACACAAATTAGTAACAACCTTAGTATTGATTTCTCTATTCGGATGTATATCAAAAAAAAACGAAATGAATAAAACAGCTTCAGAAATATTAGGAAACCCAAAATACTTAGCGATTTCGTATGGTGGTTATAGAACAAATACAAGAGCGGTACAGCCCACCATTGAAGAACTTAAAGATGATATGAAAATCTTAGCTGCTATGGGGGTAAAAATACTCAGAACCTACAATGTGCAACTACAACAGGCACCTAATTTATTAGCTGCCATTGACCAATTAAAACAAGAAGACCCTAAGTTTGAAATGTATGTGATGTTGGGGGCATGGATTGATTGTCAAAATGCTTGGACTGATTTGGCTCCAAACCACGACATTGAAAGCGAGGCGAACGCAGCGGAAATAGACAGAGCTATTGCACTTGCCAACAAATATCCAGACATCGTAAAAATCATTGCTGTGGGTAACGAAGCTATGGTAAAATGGGCTACAAGTTATTATGTACAACCCAATGTAATATTAAAGTGGGTAAATCACTTACAAGGACTAAAGGCAGATAGTAAATTAGATAAAGACCTTTGGATTACCAGCTCCGATGATTTTTCATCTTGGGGAGGAGGTGACCCTGCTTACCATACTCCAGATTTAGAAAACCTAATCAAAGCAGTTGATTATGTTTCTATGCATACCTACCCAATGCACAACACCTATTATCACCCAGATTTCTGGGTAGTTCCAGAAAATGAAACAGCACTGTCAAAGAAAGAAAAAATTGACCATGCCATGAATAGAGCTTTAGGGTTTGCGCAAAATCAATACAAAGCAGTATCCGATTATGTAAAAAGCCTAGGAGTAAACAAACCTATCCATATAGGAGAAACCGGTTGGGCAACGTTGTCAAATGGACATTATGGTCCGAACAGTTCAAGAGCCGCTGACGAATACAAAGAAGGCTTGTATTATAAAATGATGCGTGAATGGACCAACAAAGTAAATATCTCGTGTTTTTATTTCGAAGCATTTGATGAAAATTGGAAAGATGCTGGAAATGTTTCCGGGTCTGAAAACCATTTCGGATTGATCAATTTAAAAGGAGAAGCAAAATTCGCGTTGTGGGATTTAGTTGATAACGGAACTTTTAGAGGATTGACTAGAAATGGAAAGCAAATTACTAAAACCAACAATGGCGACATAAATCTGTTAAAGGAAACAACTATGGAACCTCCTATGGAAGTGATTTTCGCCGGACATTAGACATTGCTAACCAAACTAAAAATAAACCAAATGAAAACAATTCAACTATTTACCCTTTCCCTATTAATGATGGCTAGTTGCACAAAAAAAGAAGACAGCATACTCTCGGTAGAAATTTATGAAACTTCAGCCGCTGGTAACAATTTAACCAAAATACAACCAGCAACGAATCCAGTCGAGGAAGCATCAAATACCATTAGCCTGCATCCAGAAAAAACCTTTCAAACCATCACCGGTTTTGGAGGCGCTTTTACGGAATCTTCAGCCTATTTGTTAAATAAATTGAGTAAAACAAACCGAACTCGAATTATTGAAGCTTATTTCGGTGAAAATGGCGCCAACTATTCGTTGACAAGAACGCATATGAACTCTTGTGATTTTTCATTAAATCAATATTCGTATAGCCCAGTTCCTGGAGATAAGGATTTGAAACATTTTACGATTGAAGAAGATTTGGACGACCTAATCCCAATGATTAAAGACGCAATGAAAGCCTCTAAGGATGGTTTTAAAATTTTTGCTTCACCTTGGACAGCTGCTCCTTGGATGAAAGACAACAATCATTGGGTTGGCGGAAAACTGCTTCCTGAATATTACGACACTTGGGCTTTGTTCTTCTCAAAATACATCGATGCCTATAAAAAAGAAGGCATCGACATCTGGGGATTTACCGTAGAGAATGAACCTCATGGGAATGGTAACAACTGGGAAAGCATGCATTTTTCTCCAAAAGAAATGACAGACTTTGTGCAATTTCATTTAGGACCTAAACTAGAAGCAGATGGAAAAGGTGACAAAATAATTTTAGGATACGATCAAAATAGAGCGGGTTTAAATGAATGGGTAGATGAAATGTATAGAGATGAAGCTTCTTCAAAATATTTTCACGGAACTGCCATTCACTGGTATGAGAGTACCTACGACTATTTTCCTGAAGCACTTCAATACGCACATCACAAAGCGCCCAATAAATACTTAATTGAAACGGAAGGTTGTGTTGATTCTCAAATCCCTGTATGGAAAGACGATGCGTGGTACTGGCAAAAAAATGCAACAGATTGGGGATGGGACTGGGCGTCTGAAAAAGACAAGCACTTACATCCAAAATATGCACCCGTAAATCGGTATGCAAGAGATATCATTGGATGCCTAAACAATTGGGTAGACGGTTGGGTCGATTGGAACATGGTACTCGATAAACAAGGAGGACCTAACTGGTTTAAAAACTGGTGTGTTGCTCCGGTTATTGTAGATCCTGATCAGGACGAAGTATACTTTACTCCCCTCTACTACACGATGGCTCATTTCAGTAAATACATCCGTCCTGAGGCTAAAGTAATTGGCCTCGATAATTCGGACAAAGAACTGATGGCAACCGCAGCCAAAAACCCAGATGGAAGCATTGCCGTCGTGTTTTTTAACGAAGGGACTACAACTAAACGCATACAACTACAACTAGGTAATAAATCTGTTCCCATCACAATTAACGGACAATCAATTCAAACTATCGTAATACCAACTCAACTATAAACTAAAACCTAATTTATCCACCGAAGCATAGCATAGGAGGATAACTTAAAACTTAACTAATATGTCAGACATCAACACACCAGCAAGAGGAAAAGTCCCTTTTGGGCAAAAAGCAGCCTTCGGGGCAGGACACCTAGTACTAAACTTACTACCAGGAGCCCTAGGAATATTTATGTTTTTTTTACTTACTGCTTTCGGAATGGATCCTGTTCTAGCAGGTTTACTAGGAGGTCTCCCTAGAATTTTCGATGCAATTACGGACCCAATCATGGGCTTTATATCAGACAATACGAAATCGAGATGGGGACGTAGACGGCCTTATATTTTTGTTGGTGCCATTTTAAGTGGTGTATTGTTTGCTGTATTGTGGCAATTAGACCCAGAAAACTCACAGGCTTTTAATTTCTGGTATTTCTTAATTTTTTCAATGATATTCTTAATCGGAAACACGATGTTTGCGACGCCATTAGTTGGTTTGGGATATGAAATGACATCAGATTATAACGAACGTACACGTCTAATGGCATTCTCACAAACCATTGGTCAAATTGCCTGGATGATCGTACCGTGGTTTTGGGTATTAATCGCAGATCCAGATTTATTTCCTACACAAGCTATTGGGGTTAGAAAACTATCTATCATCGTAGGAGTTGTTTGTATGGTATTGGGAATTTTACCCGCTCTTTTCTGTAGAGGAATCGATTCCGCCAATATGGAAAACAGAAAAGAAATCAACTTTAAATCACTTGGAAGTAATATGGTTGATTTATTCAGGGGTATTGTTGAAGTTTCAAAAAGTCGACCTTTTATGCGACTTTGTGGTGCTACCTTCCTCGTTTTTAATGGATTTCAATTGGTTGCCTCCTTCAGCTTTTTTATTATTGTCTATTATATGTTTGATGGCGATTTTGGCGCTGCCGGAAATTGGCCTGCTTGGTTCTCGACCATTACAGCAGTAGTTACTGCCTTTGCCGTTATCCCTATCATTTCAAAAATTGCAAATAAATACGGTAAAAGACGAGCTTTTATAATTTCTACGGTTATTTCTATTGTAGGTTATATATTAAAATGGTGGGGATTCGACCCTGGAAACCCATGGTTAATGTTTATGCCAATTCCATTTATGGCATTTGGACTGGGTGGATTATTTACTTTGATGATGAGTATGACCGCAGATGTTTGCGATCTAGACGAATTAGAAAACGGAATGCCGCGTAAGGAAGGGACTTTTGGTGCTATCTATTGGTGGATGGTAAAAATGGGACAGGCCTTGGCTTTAGTGTTACAAGGATTTGTCTTAAAATTTGTTGGATTTATTTCCGACGCGCCTACACAATCTGTGGAAACTATGACCAATTTGCGTATTGCAGATATTGTAATCCCAGCTGTTACTGCTGGATTGGCCATATGGATCATGTGGAACTACAGCCTCAGTGAAAAAAGAGCCAAAGAGATTAAAGAAACTTTAGTAGAACGTAGAGGTGAACTCTAAGAAAAAACAACGTCACAAGCCTCTTTTTTTATTCTACAAAGAGGCTTTTCCAACATATACAATATAGCTCGACCATCGCTTTTACAACCCCCAATCCCCCAACTTAAACTAATTCACAGAGGTTTCAAAAGCGATGATCAAACTAGCATTGTTTCTTAATTCTCATCTAAACATTCTTATTATACACCTCAATATGCGTTGCAAGCTGTAACCTACATAAACAGACTTGCAAAAATAAAAACCATACACTCCACACCTTTACAAAACTTTACATAACCTATACAACAATACAGTCCATACGGAAGCAACCCTTAGTTTCCTCAATAAACAATAGGGAATCAAAAATTACCATCTTGTTAAGTTATTATACAGTTCGTTTTTTTACAAACATTAAAACATATCATTACTTTTATTTACAACTCAAAACTATTCTATTATGAAAAAAATTACACTCTTACTATTATGCCTTATGACGGTGTCATTAGGCTTCGCGCAAGCAACACACACTATTGATTTCGAACCTGCGGGAGTAGGTGCTGATTGGAACTGGATCATGGATCAAAACGATAGCAACCCCGCTTTGGATTTTATTGCAAATCCGGTAAGCGGTGGAATAAATACCTCTGCCACTGTCACCAAATTTACAGCGAAACAAAATGGCGCTGCATGGGCCCTGTGTATCACAACTGATGACGGCGAATTTACTTTTGACGGTTCAAATGCTACCGTAAAAATAATGGTATACAAACCAGAAATTAGTGATTTTGCAGTCAAATTTGAAGGTTCAAGTCCAGCCATAGAATTAAAAGTTGCGAACACATTAATCAACCAATGGGAGGAACTAACTTTTGACTTTTCGGGTCAAATTGGAAATACCTACAATAAAATTGTGTTGATTCCTGATTTCCAGGACAGAGACACGGATAATATTATTTATTTTGACAATTTTCAGCTACCGAATGGTACCGTAGTTGCACCGCCTACAGAGATTACAACTCCGGCTCCAACTCCAACAAAAAACAGTGCGGATGTCATTTCCGTATATAGCGATACTTATTCGAGTATCTATACAAACCTGAACCCTAATTGGGGCCAAAGTACAACGGCATCTGAAATTCAGGTTGACGGCAACAATACACTTAAATATGAAAATCTAAACTACCAAGGTTTAGATTATACAAGTACGAATGTATCCTCAATGGAATACATTCACCTTGACTACTATACGGATAATGCAACAAATTTTGACTTCTTCTTGATTGCAGGAGGAGAAAATGCTTATGACATTGATACGGAGTTGGGTATTACAACAGGGCAATGGGTGAGTATAGACATTCCATTAGCAACTGCATTTCCTGATCGTGACTTGACAAGTGCTGCACAATTTAAAACGGTAGGAGATGGAACCATCTATTTAGACAATCTCTATTTCTGGAAAGCTGCTGCTGATCCTACTACAGATGCAACATTAAGCGATTTACAAATAGATAATCAAACTATCAGTGGTTTCTCTGGAGGAACAACTTCTTATGATTACGAGGTTCCACAAGGTACAACCATAGCTCCTCAAATAACACTTGCGACTACCACAAATGGAGCAGCAAACGCTGTAATTACTCAAGGCTCAGGAATTCCTAGTAATGGTACCGTATTGGTTACCGCAGAAGACGGAACAACACAATTAACATACACCGTTTCATTTTTCTCATCTGGTCCTCCAACAGCCGCTCCAACTCCGCCAAATAGAAATGCATCTGATGTCGCTTCCATATTTAGCGATGCTTATAGCGATATCAGTGTTGATACTTTTGACACAGGTTGGTGTCCTGGAACAACTACAGAGGTTTTAATTGATGGAAATGCTACTAAAAAAACAACAAATCTTGGTTGTGAGGGTGTTGAATTCGTATCTGGAAGATTTGACGCAACAGACTTTACGAGTTTCCACATAGATGTATACACGGATAGTGAAACCTTAGATAAAAGTTTAAATCTTAAACTATCAAACTGGAACAATGGAGGAGCAGAAGCCAACGCAATAGAATACTCTTTAAACAATTCAAATTTCTTGACAAATCCTAATCCGGGAACTTGGATTTCTATTGATATTCCTTTGGATGATTTTACCGTTGCTTCTAATAATGACGATAGAAATGATTTAGCACAGTTTATTATTAGCTCCGATTTAGGAACTATCTTTTACGACAACCTTTACTTTCATAAAGGAGACGATTTAAGTGTTAATGGCATTGAAATTGAAGGATTAAAAACGTATCCAAACCCTACAAAAGGAACTTGGACAATTTCAACAGAAAGCCAAGAAATTACTGCTATTGAAGTATATAATGTATTAGGCGCAAAAGTAATCTCTATACAGCCAAACGCACTTTCTGCAGACGTAGATGCTTCAAATTTACCTACCGGTATCTATATGTCTAAAATTACAACAGACATAGGAACAGTAAGTAAAAAGCTTATAAAAAATTAATTTAGCATCCCCCCGATAATCAAGAGGCTACCTTTACGGGTAGCCTCTTTTTTATTTCCATCTTATATCATCATAACCGCTCAAAACTTGTTGCAGCCCTATTTTTATTTTTGGCAAGGCATAACTATCAATTTCAATAAACTCATTATTTTCATCAATACCTCCAATAATGACTTGGGTATGCTCAAACTCTTGGTCGGTTCTATTGATAATCTCAAATTTTATTCCGTACTGCCTGGGTTCTATAAAATTGTTGTTTGCAATATTACATGCTGAAAGAAGTACGGTTAGGATATGTAGGTATCTATTAGAATTTTCCATATTGATAGAAGTTTTTAAAAGGTAATTCGTTTAACTAGAAAAAATTCATTCTTACAAAACAATTCCATAAATTGAACCAAAAATCATATCTCCATTTCTATCAAATTCACTGTCTTTATCAATACGTATTTTTATATCTCCTTTATCATCAAATATTTCCTCATATTTGATTAAATCAATATAAATATTTTTAGAAGTATCGTTTACATACTCAATAAAATTAGCTTCTTCACCTTCAAACTGAAATTTAAAATACGCTTTCCCTTCGCCTATATTTCTTATCGTCTCAAAATCGGGTTTCCATCTTATATCATCATAACCGCTCAAAACTTGTTGTAGCCCTATTTTTATTTTAGGTAAAGCATAACTATCTACAACAATGAACTCGTTATTTTCATCAATACCCCCAATAATTACCTGGGTATGCTCAAACTCTTGGTCGGTTCTATTGATAATCTCAAATTTTATTCCGTACTGCCTAGGTTCTATAAAGCTGTTGTTTGCAATATTACATGCCGATAGAAGTACGATTAAAATTTTGGAGAAGTTCGTATAGTATTTCATGTTTTCCTAATTAAAGTCGACGGTATAAATATATCCCTTAACCGTTTTATTCATGTCTACAGAGTTATTCCCTATTCGAATTTTGAGTTGTCCAAAGTTGTCTTTTACTTCAGGATATTTGATTAAGTCCAAAAATAAATTTCCCTGCTTTTCAATAACGTGTTCAATAAAAACAGAGACTTCATTTTCAAATTGAAATTGAAATTACGCTTTTCCATCTCCTATTTCTTTTATCAAATTAAAGTCAGGTTGCCACCTTTTGTTGTCAAATCCTTCCAATAAAAGCAGTCGAAAGAACTCGTTTCCATCAGATGATTCTTTACCTGATAAAAGAGGTAAATTAAAGGCGTCAATAGCTATAAACTCATTGTTTTGATCAATTCCACCTATGATTATTTTTGCGTTTTCAAATGAACTATCGTTGTAATTATCTATCCTAAACATAATCCCGTATTGGGTTGGTTCTATGAAGTCGTAGCTTCTCAGGTCACAGCCCAATAACAAGACGACTAGTATTGACAAGAAGCTATAATAATATTTCATCACAATGAGCTAATAGATTTGGCAATCGTTTAGTTTTAAATAGCAGCAAAAAAGGCACCTGTTAATTTTTAAAAAATTTATTCCTCGCTTTTTTCACTTAAATCTGATTCTTCCTTAGTAAATAGCATTGCTGCGATCCAACCTGTGACCAAATCACCATTTATATCATATTCGTCATCATCATCCTCAAAATAGAGTTTTACATTACCATTTTCATCATATACTTCCTGATGTCTATGTAAATCTATATGGAGATATTCATCGGGGTTATTGACAAATTCTATAAAATTGGCATCTTTATCCATGAACTGAAAATTGAAAAAAGCTTTCCCTTCTCCTATTGTTCTTATCGTCTCAAAATCAGGCTTCCATCTTATATCATCATAACCGCTCAAAACTTGTTGGAGTCCTATTTTTATTTTTGGCAAGGCATAACTATCAATTTCAATAAACTCATTATTTTCATTTATCCCTCCAATAATCATTTGGGTATGCTCAAACTCTTGGTCGGTTCTATTGCTAATCTCAAATTTTATTCCGTACTGCCTAGGTTCTATAAAGCTGTTGTTTGCAATATTACATGCCGATAGAAGTACGATTAAAATTATGGAGAAGTTCGTATAGTATTTCATGTTTTTTATAATTAAATTCAAAAAGTAAAAGCGCTCACATGTTAAAAATCCATCCCGTATATGGAACCTCCTAAATAATCGCTGTCTAAATTATTGGAATCATCAAAACGTCCTATTGTTATTTCTACATTTCCAAACATCCCTATTATTTGTCCGTCGTGTTTTTTTAAATCAATAAAAATCTTTTCTGTAGTATCTCCATAGGAAGTAATAAACCGGGCTTCCTTGTTTTCAAATTGCAATTTAAAATAAGCGTTACCATTTCCTATTTGTTCAATTTTTTCAAGGTCAGGCCTCCATCTTTTTTCTTCAATATTGTCGGGAATAAACTGTACACCTACCTTTAATGAAGGTAGGGTAAACGTATCTACCGGGATAAATTCGTTCGATGCATCAATCCCGCCAATAATTACTTTAGCATCCTCGATTTGCGCTCCTGTTCTGTTGTAAATTTCAAATTTAATTCCGTGGTTTCCATAGCCCATGGTGGGTAGGTCGCATGACGGCAAAAAAATCAATACTAAAAAAAATTTTAAAATATGTGTTGTCATAATCGATAGCATTTAACAGGCACAAAATATACACAGGGATTGGCAGGCCATGTAAAAGGGACAATATAGGTGTCTGTATCAGGGTCATAGTACTGGTCATAAAATTCTGGATTCATGGAATACCACTTGTGGTTTCTATTAAAAGTGAAATACATTGTTGTCATCCAGGGCCGATCTTCTTCGGTACAGGAGGAAAAATCGTACAGATCGGTTACAACGTCCAGATTATGTTCATTAGCAACCGGCCCTTTGAAATAGACCACCGTATTATGATCGGTTTCTACGATTTGTTGTTTTATTTGTTCATCGGTTTTTATATCGACTGATAATAATTTCTCAGGATATGATTTGTCATTGTATTCCTTAACAATATAGCAGCTGCTATTCTGAACCCTGTTTAAGGCATCATTCATATAGGTATACGTAGGTGCTTCGCTTACCCCATAGGTCATGCCTAAGAATTTTCTGGTACCTGTATTGTCTCCATACACATACCTACCTATAGCGTTGTTATGCAAATCCATTTCTTTGGCGGCTACAGAATTTGTTGTACTACAATCTTCATGCGCATCGGTTACACGTTTTGCAAAATCAATACGCGTACTTCTAGCAGAACTCAAGGTGACATAATATTTAGCCAAAAGTACATTCCACATAATATGTCGCATGGCATCGCGTCTGGTATCATCGGGATCCATGCCTGGGAAATTCTCATCGGCAATACGTTCTGCATCTTCTGAGGCATTTTGTATGCTTAGTAAATTTGCCAAAGTTCCACTGCTCGTTGCGACACATATAGCATTCAAAACGTCGTAATTGACTTTTGATGCTGTTCTCGATTTAGCCACTTTTAAAGCCAGTTCTGTTTTTTTGTTGTCTGCTGTCAGTAAAATCTCATAGTTCATATTCTTTTTATAATATTCATCAATCAACTCAATATGGGTGGCTATTTCTTCCTCTGACAACTGGTAAAAATCGTTTTGAATCATTTCTACAAACTTTTGCTCTTTTTCTTCATTTAATTCACGAATATAGATTTCATGTGCTTCTTGCCTTTTTGCGTCCTCAGAAAAATCTATCAGGTTGTTTTGGTACAAAAATATTTTTAGTTCTAATGGAATCGTATCCAACAGCTTTTGCAGTTCGCTGCGTTCCAAAAGCGGTTCTTTTTCAAAATCATAAGGAAACTGTTCGGCTATTTCTTTAGTGGCTTCAATAAGAAGTGCATTGTCTGGAAGCTCTAGTACGGTTTGACTGCTACCTGTTTTTTGTAAAGCTCCATTTTCTTTTTTTATTGCGGTAAACATTTTCTTCACTCCCGGTTCCGATAGTTCAATGGTCAAATCTTTTGCAGGTGTTCTGAAGCGGTGTTTTACGGTGAGACCTTTAAAATCAATAATCTCAGTTTCCAGTTCAGGTGTCTGTGACGGAATGTTTACATCCTCTTCAATCTTTTCGCAGGACAGGATTAAAAACCCAATGGCTAGCATTAGCCATGGAAGGAAATAATTTTTGATGCTTTTCATAACTGTAAATTTTAATATTCATATGCTACTAAATTAACCTATTATAATTAAAAAGTCAATCCCTATTATTAGTGATATTTTTATACAACCATAAATAATGGGAAGTGTATTCTTACTGTAAACCATCAAAAAACCCGCTAGGAGCATACTCCTAGCGGGTTTGTATTGTATTCTTAAGTGGAAACTAAAACTTCAATTTTTCGTTTGCGTCCCATAATCCCCAGCTGGCGCCAACATCGCCTTCGGCTCCAACTTTCCACGACTCGTCGAATGATGAGAAATAGAACAATTCTATGTCTTCTTCTGCAGACCATGCTTGCGCGTTTATAAAGTATTTGATGGCATTTTCGTACGACGGTACTGCTCCGTGTAAGGTTTCTCCTTTGTCCGTCCATCCTGTTTCCGAAACAATTACTTTCTTCCCTTTAGCAGCTCCCACGGCTTTACCATACATTTGCTTCATATATATCAGAGAATATTCCATACTACAACCTTCCCAATATGGGTAGCAGTTAGCAAAAATAACATCACAAGCATCTGTAATTCTGGGATGGTCTACAAATTCATAATAAGCATCTACATAACCGACTTCAATTTCGGGCAAGGCCTCTTTTACTTCATTGATAAACCCAAGCAATTCATCTTCTGTTAAATCGCCTCTGTACAGCACTTCATTACCAACAGCAGCCAAATCAACATGTCCTTCTTTTGCAATTTTTATCAAATTAGCCACTTCTTTCTTGTTAATTTCATCATCATCACCTAACCAAGCACCTACCATGGTTTTGATTCCATATTCGTGTGCTATTTGAGGTATCAACTCATTTCCATCGGTACATGAAAACGAACGAATCCATTTGGTATAGGGCTGAATGATTTCCATTCTTCTTCGTATCTGTGCTTCTGTAATTTGATCTCCGGGTTGTTGTCCTTCTTCATAGGGACTAAAACACAAACCGTGCATCCCTTGATTCAATACTTTATTAAAAAGTACTTCTAATTCTTCTTTGGATTTGTTAGCGTAGTCTATTCCTTGTAAGGATAGAACATTTTCTGTTTTAAATGACATAATTATCTAAGTTTCGTATTTGTAGTTGGTCAATATCGTTTTTGTTCGTTTTAATGGTGTAATTCCCGAAAATCTAAGGGTACACTTATCGAGACTGCAAGTTAAGCGACTTCTCATTGTTTGCCATAAAAAAGAACTATACAGCACCTTTACATTACCATATACACGAACTTAACAGTGCTAAAAAACATAGGGCTTGCCAATAATTGACAAGCCCTTTACTTTGCTATATATATGTTTCTATTTTTCTAAAACGGACACCACCTATTTTGTAGATTCTGCCGCAATAACCCAATTTATCACCTAAGCTTATTTAGTTACATCCAATTCTTTCAATTTCATTTGATTCGATTCTATGCCCTACTCGAATTTTGTTGTTTGCCAAGTTATGCATTGCTCGGGAAATCACAGCTGCTTCTATTAGTCTGTATTTTCGCAATGTTCCAACCAGTAAAATGGCTATGCTTTTAAAAATAGCAATACCTAACTTCTCCAACATACGGCTTTCTGTTCGATTGCCACCAATGATTGAAGGTCTCAATATATAGGTCTGCTCTATGTTTTCTGAAAGCACAGCTTGTTCCATTTAGCCTTTGGTTCTGTTGTAAAAAATCGAACTCTTAGCATTGGCGCCGAGCGCTGAAATAACAATAAACGTTTGAATGTCATTTTCCTTCGCCAAACTTGCAGCTATGGTAGGAATTCCAAAATCAATTTTCCTATAGAGCTTCTTATCTGGAGTTTTCTTTTGAGTCGTTCCTACACAACAGAAAACCTCATCAGCATAAAATTCTTTTTTAAAATCTCTAAGTTCAAGTACATCACCCAGGTATTCCTTAATTTTAGGATGCTTTTTATGAACACTACGTCGGGAAAATAATTTTACAGTTTCATAACGTTCATCTTCCAGCAAGATTTCCAGCAAAATACTTCCAGTTAAGCCCGTTGCGCCAAGTATGATTGCGGTTTTACCCATCCTTTAAATGATTCCTTGTGCTAACATGGCATCGGCCACTTTTACAAATCCTGCAATATTTGCACCTTTTACATAATCGACATAGCCATCTTCATCGGTTCCATATTCCATACAGGCATTATGAATGTCTTCCATAATTTCCTGTAATTTTTTATCTACTTCTTCACGTGACCAATTAAATCGTAATGAATTTTGCGTCATCTCTAAACCAGAAGTTGCCACCCCCCCAGCATTGGATGCTTTTCCTGGGGCAAACAATATTTTTGCTTTGTGAAATTCGTGAATCGCTTCTGGAGTTGAAGGCATATTAGCACCTTCACTAACGCAGATACATCCATTTTTAATAAGTGTTTTAGCCTCATCTCCATCCAATTCATTTTGGGTAGCACAAGGCAGTGCAATATCGCAGGGAATGTTCCAAGGATGTTCTCCTTTTAAAAATTTTGCTTTGGGATATTTTTGAATGTATTCTGAAATCCTTGCTCTTTTTATATTTTTCAAGTCCATGACATAGGCCAGTTTTTCTGCATCGATGCCCTCCTCGTCGTAAATACTTCCTGAAGAATCCGATAAGGTCAATACTTTGGCACCAAGCTGTATGGCTTTTTCAGCAGCAAATTGCGCTACATTTCCTGAACCTGATATGACCACATTTTTCCCTTGAAACGAATCGCCTTTTGTTTTGAGCATATCTTGGGCAAAATAGACATTTCCATATCCGGTTGCTTCTGGACGTATCAAAGAGCCTCCCCAGGTTAGTCCTTTACCTGTTAACACGCCGGTAAACTCATTTCGAAGCTGTTTGTATTTCCCAAACAGAAAACCAATTTCACGAGCACCTACGCCTATATCTCCGGCAGGAATATCTGTATTGGGACCTATATGACGAAACAATTCACTCATAAAGGCATGGCAAAAGCGCATAATTTCGTCATCCGACTTTCCTTTGGGGTCAAAATCGGAACCTCCTTTACCTCCTCCCATTGGTAAGGTGGTTAAAGAATTTTTAAAGACTTGTTCAAAAGCCAAAAATTTTAAAATGCTTAAATTTACAGATGAATGAAAACGCAAACCTCCTTTATAAGGGCCAATAGCTGAGTTCATTTGTACTCTGAAACCTCTATTCACGTGTACTTCTCCCGCATCGTCAACCCATGAAACACGGAACATAATTACCCGTTCTGGCTCTACCATTCGCAACAATATATTTTTCCCATAATATATTTCATGCTGTACTATATAAGGAATTACGGCATCTGCCACTTCTTGTACTGCTTGCAAAAACTCAGGTTCATGGCCATTTCTTGCTTTGACCTGATCCATAAATTGATCGATGATTTTTTTCATATCTATAAAATAATTACTTGGTAACAATTTATTCTTATGTAAGATAAAACAATTATTTAAATAATTTTAAAAAAGTTGTCTTGTTCTGTTTCTAATAAAAAAAGTATTTCTTTCTACTTTTACGAAATGTCAAAGGCATTACAATGGGACTACGACTATATTATCACACAAAATTTCTCTTATCTTGAGAACAGACTCAAACCCTATCCAAATTTCGAAAATGAAACTTCTTTTTATTACACAAATTCCAAGTTTACTATTCACTTAAAAAAATAGCACAGGTCTTTTTCTTTTTTTAAATTTGCAGCCTAATTTCATAGACCATGTTAGATAAAGTAAAAGAGCTGATTGGAGATGTAAAGGCATTCAATGCAAGTACTCAAGAAGAAGTGGAACAGTTTAGAATAAAATTCCTAGGTAGTAAAGGGGTTTTAAAAGAATTGTTTAACGACTTTAAGAATGTAGAAAATCATTTAAAGAAAGACATCGGACAGGCGTTGAATCAATTAAGAGGTGCAGCTACTGACAAAGTAAATGCACTTAAAGATACTTTAGAAGACAAAACTGCATCTAAAAGTTCATACGGCGATTTAACTAGACCTGCAGAACCAATTAATCTTGGAGCTAGACACCCTATTTCTATTGTAAGAAATCGAATCGTAGAAGTTTTTGACCGTATTGGTTTTACGGTATCAGAAGGTCCTGAAATTGAAGATGATTGGCATAATTTCACAGCATTGAATTTGCCAGAATACCATCCGGCACGTGATATGCAGGATACTTTTTTTATTGAAAAAGACCCAGATTTATTATTGAGAACACATACTTCTTCGGTACAGACACGGTATATGGAAAACAACGAACCGCCTATTCGCACGTTGTCACCTGGGCGTGTTTTTCGAAATGAAGATATTTCGGCACGTGCCCATTGTATATTTCATCAAATAGAAGGTTTGTATATAGATACAGATGTTTCTTTTGCCGATCTAAAACAAACACTGCTTTATTTTACCAAAGAGATGTTTGGAAAATCTAAAATCAGATTGCGCCCTTCTTATTTCCCTTTTACTGAGCCGAGTGCTGAAGTTGATATTTACTGGGGACTGGAAACGGAAACCGATTATAAAATCACCAAAGGTACTGGCTGGCTCGAAATTATGGGCTGTGGTATGGTAGATCCAAACGTATTGAAAAATGCCAATATCGATCCTACTAAATATACAGGATATGCTTTTGGGATGGGAATTGAACGTATTGCTATGTTGTTATATCAAATTCCTGATATCCGTATGTTTTACGAAAACGATGTTCGATTCTTAGAACAATTTAAATCGGTTTTATAGGAATATCTTGAAACTTCTATGTGGTGAAAGCACGATTTTATGCACAACTGAATTCTTAATTTATGAAAAAAGACATTCAAATTCCGATAGTATCCGATGTATTTATGGCGATTGTAAAAGAATACAACGAAGATTTTAAGTGTGATGATTGGAATGCCTATATTATCAATAACAAATCGGTTGATCTTGAAATGGTATTGATTGTTTCTAAGGGAGATGAAGAAGTTACACAACTAAAAACTTCGGTACTCAGAAAAAAGCTCGACAAGCTTCCTGCCAATTCCTTTGCCAAAGTGGAATACATTAATCCTGCAGTTTTACGGTTGAACAATAGTTTTGAAGTTAGTTTTTTTGAAGGCAACCAAATGTTCGACAAAACGTATACTTTTAAGAAAGGAACCGTTAAAGATGGAACACTTCGAATGATTCCACAATTGAACAAGGAAGGCGTTGTGATCAAATAAATTTCGATTCGTTCGTATTAATCTGTATCTTTAGGAACACAACCCCCTCAACCGAGGTTTATTCCATCTATCTATGAATCGTCTGTTATTTACTTTATCCTTACTTTTATTAAGTTCAATTGTATATTCTCAATCGCACCCTATGTATGTTGGAAGTTATACTAAAGGCGATAGTGAGGGTATTTATCAATTCATCTTTAACAGTGAAACTGGCTCTTTAAAAGACAAGAAGCTAGTAGCCGAATCCAACAATCCTTCTTATCTGGTTGTAAGTCCTACTAAAGATTTTGTGTTTGCCGTAAGTGAACTTAGTCAATATAAAAACACACCGAGTGGTGCTATCAGTTCCTATAAAGTAAAAAAAGACGGCACACTCGAGAAAATATCAGAACTGAGTTCTGAAGGAAAACATCCCTGTCATTTGGCGTTGAATGAAAAAGCCAATAAACTTGTAGTTTCAAATTATAGCGGTGGTACCTTTAGTTTATTCGACGTTCTTGAGACAGGAGCAATCAAACCTGTTTCACAGACAGTAAACCTCAACAAAGATTCAATTGTAGCACATACACATTCTGCTCAATTTTACAAAGATGAGCTTTTTGTAGCTGATCTGGGAATCAACACCCTTGAACATTTTTCGCTATCAGATACGCTATATAAGACTACAAAAAGTATTTCGATGAATCCTAAGAGTGGTCCAAGGCATTTTGCGATGACCAAATCTAGAGAATTTATGTATGTGATTAACGAATACGCAAACACAGTAAGTACCCTCGAAAAAAGCAAAGAAAGTTACCTAAAAACAAATGACATTTCTACTTTGAGAGACAGTGCCGTTGTGAAAAGTTTTTGCGCAGACATTCACTTATCTGAAGACGAAGACTTTTTATATGGGTCAAACCGAGGAGAAAACACCATTGTTGTTTTTAAAAGAAATAAAAAAAATGGCGCATTGGAAAAAATACAAAATATCAGTTGCCATGGTAATTGGCCGCGTAATTTTACGATTGATCCGTCCGGAACTTTTTTATTGGTAGCCAATCAAAAGTCAAATAATATAGCTGTTTTTATGATTGACAAAAAAACGGGGAAAATTACTTTTATCTACGATATTGAGAGTGATAGCCCTACTTGTTTGAGTTTTTAATTATAACTAATTAGTGATTCAATGCGCAATTAAGCACCTCTAAAAGGAAATAGGCAACGCTATTCAAGGAAGTACGAGAAAACCAAAAAACCAGAAAACCAAAAAACCCGAGAACGAGAAAACCAGAAAACCAGAAAACCAGAAAACTAAATATTAATTCAAATATTCAGTCAACAATTTAAATTGTCGTTTTGGACTTCGTTTTAGATAGACAATATTATATACGCAATCGATGATTGGTGTTGTGGCTCCATTTTCTTGGTTGAGTTCATAAGCGCTTTTTAGAGCGTAATAACCTTCAGCTACCATACTCATTTCCATCATTGCCGATTTCACAGTATAGCCTTTTCCTAACATATTTCCGAACATACGATTTCTACTAAAGGTAGAATAACCGGTAACCAACAAATCGCCCAAATAAGCAGAATTGTTAATATTTCGTTTCATCTTATGTACCTTTTTAATATAGCGTTTCATTTCACGTACGGCATTCGACATGAGTACGGCTTGAAAGTTATCGCCATATCCAAGTCCATGTGCAATTCCAGCGGCGATGGCATAAATATTTTTTAACATGGCAGCATATTCGGTACCAATAATATCATCCGAAATTTTACATTTGATATAATCTCCAGAAATCACTTCACTCAACAAAACGGCCTTACTTTCATCCTGACAAGCTATGGTTAGATACGAAAGACGTTCCATAGCCACTTCTTCTGCATGACAGGGTCCGGTGATGACTCCAATGTTTTCAAAGGGTATCCCTAATTCTTTATGCAAGTGTTCTCCTACAATCAATCCTGTTTCTGGAACAATTCCTTTGATGGCAGAAAAAATTGTTTTATCCTTCATTGACAAAGAAATTTTTGAAAGCTCAGTATTGAAAAATGCAGAAGGTATTGCAAAAATGATTATATCTGCATAGGCCACCATTTCGTCGATATCACTCGACAAAAATAATTGCGCGACATTAAATTCCGCAGATGGCAAATAATTGGGATTGTGCTTGTTCTCTTTGATATATTCAACCGAAGATTCAGAGCGCATATACCAACCCACAGTCGTGACATTTTCACACAACATTTTTACAATTGCGGTAGCCCAACTACCGCCTCCAAATACGGCTACTTTTAATGTATTATTCATATATAAATTCTATTCTTCAAAAATAAGGATTAAAATGGATACACCAACAGGATATTTTGTTTTTGCTCCTTGCCCTAGACTCAGTTCTTTATTAGCATTTTTTATGACTCCAAAAAATATTTCACTAGAAAATATACATATATTTGTCAAAATCATTTCAGACAATTGAGTACATTAAAACGTTTTCTTGAAGACACCCTTATATACGGCTTTGCTGCAGTACTACCTAAAGCTATCAATGTACTTCTAGTAAAATTACATACGAGTTCCTTAAGTACTAGCGAATATAGCGTCAACACCTCATTCTATGTTTGGGCAGCCTATTTCAACGTCGTACTTACCTATGGAATGGAAACCGCTTTTTTTCGATTTTTTAGTAATGAAAAAGACAAAGGAAAAGTAATTTCTACGGCTTTTGTAAGTCTATTTTCCTCAACACTATTTGCACTTATCACTTTACTTGCATTTAGAAATGAATTGGTAGCATTGCTAGGGTTTTCAAACCCCTTATATTTCAATTTATTGGTTTGGATTTCAATTTTAGACACCCTGGTTGTGATTCCGTTCGCATATTTACGGGTAACAGGAAAGTCAAAAAAATATACTTTATTTCGGGTTTTAAACATTAGTATCTATGCTATCTTTAACATCTTTTTACTTTGGTATCTTCCAAATTCGGAATGGATGCAAACCAACTACCAAAAGATAATCGGCGTTCAATATGATACTCAATTCAAAGAAGGCTATATTTTTGTATCGAATTTGATTGCTAGTAGCCTTACATTTTTATGTGTACTCCCTATTCTATTCAAATTTAATTTCCGCTTTGACTTTGCGCTCCTTAAGAAAATGTTGAGCTACTCATGGCCAATTTTAGTAGCTGGAATTGCCTATACGACCAACGAAAATTTAGACAAATTAATTCTTGAAGATTGGTTGGGCAAAAGTATTATGGGTGCTTATGCCGGTGCTTATAAAATTGGTGTCATCATGTCGCTCTTTATCATGGCTTTCCGTTTGGGTGCCGAACCGTTTTTCTTCAATCATGCTAAAGACAAAAATGCACCTGCTACATATGCTTTGATTTTAAAATGGTTTGTTATTGTAGGGGCCTTTTTCACATTGCTAATTGTGAGTCAGGTAAATATCATCGCACAACTGTTTTTAGGGAGTAAGGAATACTACACAGCTATTTCTATTGTACCCATCATTGTGATTGCTAATTTATTTTTGGGCATCTACAACAATCTTGCGATTTGGTATAAACTAACCGACAAGACAAAGTTCGGTATGTATTTCTCTATTCTCGGTGCCCTAGTAACTGTAGGTCTTTTGTTTCTGTTGATCCCAAGGATTGGTTTTATGGGTGCTGCTTGGGCAACCTTAGCTGCTTATTTTAGTATGCTCGTCACCTCCTACTTCATTGGCCAAAAACATTTTCCCATACCATACAATATTAAAGATATAGCTTTTTATTTGCTATTAGCAATTGGGTTGAGCAGCTTGTCCTTTTTACAGTTTAACGGCAATTTTATTGTCAATTGTCTATTGATTTTTGTGTTTTTAATAGCTGTCTATTTTAAAGAAAAAAAGGAACTCCTGGTTTTGCTAAGAAAGGAACCTTAATAGTTTTAAACTATTCTTCAGAATGTTTTAATACCGTAATAGGTACTCCCACTGTACCAGCATATACTACAATAATCTCAGCAGGAACATCACCTTTATTTTCTCCATAGTGATATGTGTTGACCAACTCTACTAAGCCCTCTCCTTCCTTGAGCTCCTTTGTGTTTCCGTGTTCGTCGACCACCGTGAGATTTCCTTTGATCAAAACACCTGCGTTGATGACCAAATGTTTGTGTAATTCGAGTTTAGATTTAGGTGGAATTATTACTTTTAATATTGTAACCTTAGGAGTTCCTTCGTGATAATTTGGCAAGGCCTCTCCGTTCCACATTTTTGAAGTTTCAGCCAAAGTTATGACCTCAATTTTATCTGAATACACCGGAACTTCTTTCTTTGAACAAGAACCAATACTTAAGGATACAATTGAGAAAACGAGTAGATAATTTCGAAATACCATATATTTATGAGTTGTTAATAAAACGCATTAAATGCAAATAAATCTAACCTATGTTAGTACGCTATTTAGTTTAATTTTTGATATTAATTGTTTTCAATACGGCCTCAACCTCAAACATATAATCCCTTTTATCTACGGAAGGTGCATACACAAAAGCTTCCAACACAATCCATCGGTTGTTTTTTACATCTTCGATGGCATAATTTAAAAAAGGTCCTGCCATAAAATCATTGAGCACCTCCCATTTCCCATAGGTACCATAGGCAATTTTATTATCGAGCTCTGTTTCTGTAACAACCGGAGTCACTGCCTTTTCAGTAATCATAAACATATTTTCTTTTCTCCCAGGAATGTATTTTTTCCCTATGGTATCCCGCATATTAGAAATGGTCATAACCAAATCACTTTTGTCTTCTGGTATAGGTACAGAATACACCAAAATATTTGAGGAGCCATCTCCTTTGGCAATACCTCCCGACAAATGTTGTCGCAACCATAAAAAATCACCGGTATCATCTACTTTCTTAAAAAACTTAGGAATGTTTAGTGTAATTCCCAAATTCGTCAACGTATTAAAATAACCTTCTTCATAAGAATTCCCAATATGTGTTTCTTGTATGTTTTGAATATCAAAATCTTTAAACGTGGCAATTATTTTTTGTTTATTTTCCTCTAACATCGAAATGACATCGGCTTTATCAGTTCCAGTAATCTTTACCATTTGTTGAGGCTTGGCGTAAACATTTCTTTGAGTTTGAAACGAACGAATACTATCCTCTCTTATGATAAGCACACTCCTACTCGCTTTAAACATTTTCCCAAAAGAGGTTTCTGCTACTTGGGAAACATCAAATTGGAATTCTTCTTGTGGCATTCCCAAAACAGGTGTTTTCATAACCTCTTTTAACTTATCACCAACCTCACCATTCCAGTCACTATTATCTATCACCAATAAAAGGTGATTCATTCTTCCATTGGAATCCAGGTATATTCGTTTTTCATCTTTACAAGAAAGTGTTGTAATTAATAAAACAAAAAATAGTACGATGTTTTTCATTGCTATGGTGTTTTTTAAGAACGCTTGTAAAGTACAATTATCTTGCCAGGAATAAGACTGTTCGCATCGCTAATTTCATTCCAATCTTTGATTTGTTGTACAGAAACATTCGGGTATTGTTTTGAGATACTCCAAAGAGAATCTCCTTTTTGTATGATATATTGTATTTTTTCTCCTTTTGGTATTTCTTTTACACCTGGTTTCTTTGATCTTACAATGGGTTTTGCAACTGAATAATTGAGACGTTTCGGGTAAATTGTCAATCGCTGACCAACTTTTAAATTGGTAGTTCGCATACCGTTCCATTTTTTAATTTCTGAGACACCTACACCGTATCGTTCAGCAATTTTCCCCAAATAATCACCACTCTTTACTGTATACCGAATTCTTTGATTCATTTCAAAATACTTCGGAATTGGCTTTTCTCTAGCTGCCTCTTCTTTTTTCGCCAAACTATAAATGGAATCCTCTTTTTGTACAAATTTCGTTACGAATTCAGATGGCAATCGAAGTGTATAGCCTTTGTGTTTCACATAGGGAACAATATCTAATTTATATTCTGGATTTAAAAACTGTAATAGTTCATTAGAAATATGTAAATGTTTGCTTAGCAAGTCAAATGTCAATAATTGCTTAACTCTTACCGTATCGGTTGCAAAATAAAATGCTTTTGGAGCTAAAGGAACAATCTTGTGTTCAGAAGCATATTCAAAAATATAGTAATTGGCATAAAAAGCAGGCAGATACCCAGCGGTCTCACGAGGTAAAAATGGACGAATATTCCAGTAATTACGATATCCACCAGACCTACGGATGGCTTTATTTACATTTCCTGGACCAGAATTATAAGCGGCCAATGCCAAATCCCAATCGTTAAATGTTCTGTATAAACTTTCTAAATACTTACATGCTGCCTGTACAGATTTTACTGGGTCTTGGCGTTCATCTACATAAGAACTAACTTGCAGGTTGAACTGTTTCCCAGTTTGATACATAAATTGCCAAATACCTGTAGCACCTACCCTCGATTGTGCTCTTGGGTTCAACCCCGATTCTACCACAGCCAAATATTTAATCTCTAGTGGAATATTGTAAGCATCTAAGTATTTTTCAAACATCGGGAAATAATACAGCGCCCTTGCCATCATTTTCGGGTAATACTTTGACCGGGTTTTTAAATAATACCTAATCAAACGCTCCAATTCGGGATTGTATTCTAAATTGAAGGGGGTTTGCGCATTCAACACTTCCAATCGTTCTTTTAACAAAGAAGTAGGTATTTCAGCATCAAATTCACCAATTTGTTCCCCTTCTACATCCATTTCAATCCCTTGAAACAAGGGAGAGCTATAGAGGGTTTCCAACCACATGCTTTCCATCTCTTTTACAGAGATAGCAGTAATTTCCGTTTTGACAAAAGTATCCTCAACTGGCGGTACTGTATCTAGTGATGGTATTTCCAAAATAGGTTTTTGCGCCAAACCAATTTCAAAAACAACACTGGCTAAAATTGCCCAGTAATATTTATAAATCATTCCTGTCGAATTTACATACTATTCACTTAACAGCTTGGCTACCTCATCTAGATTTGGAGAGAGGATGATTTCAATTCTTCTATTTTTAGATTTTCCTGCTTTAGAACTATTACTCGCCACGGGAACATATTCTCCTCTACCAGCCGCGGTGATTTGGTTTGCATCTACATTTGCATTTTGCAAAATTCTAACAATCGCTGTGGCTCTTTTTACGGACAAATCCCAGTTGTCTTTAATAACAGGTCCTTTGTAAGGATCGTTATCCGTATGACCTTCAATCAACACCTTGATATCTGGATTTACCGCCAATACTTTTGCTAACTTCTGAACGGCTTGCGTTCCGGTAGCTCCAACTGCCCAACTTCCAGAACTAAACAAAAGTTTGTTTTCCATAGAAACATAGACATTTCCATTTTTATTGACAACGGTTAAGCCTTTCCCTTCAAACCCTTTCAGAGCATTGGAAACTGCACTTTTTAATTTCAACATCGCACTTTCTTTCTCTGCGATCAGACTTTCTAGCTCATTAATCTTCTGCGAACGTGCTGTCAATTCACCTTCCATCTTTCTCAAACGCGCTCCTTCTTCCATCAATTTGGTTTCTTTCTCTTCGAGCTGACTTAGAAGTTTTCTATTTTCAACAGCATTTTTTTCCAAAGCTGAAGAGCTGTTCGATGCCAACATATCATACGTCTTTTTCAAATCGATATACGATTTCCTCAAAGCGTCGGTTTCTCTTTCTAAGGCTTTCTTTTGCTGTAATGTATTGCGTTGTTGTTCTTCTAAATTGGCAATATGATCGTCGTATTTATGTTTATCGGTGATCAACTCATCGTTCTGCTGTAACAATTCTGATTTTTCTTCTTTCAATTTATTGTACTTGTCTTCCAAGTCTACAAATACTTTTTTCGATACACAGGCTGTTGCCAAACTGGCAACAATAATTCCTAAGGCAATTCTTTTTATCATGTTTGTTTTGTGTTTATTAGGGGTTGATTTTATACTTTTTTTAATCTTCTATTTCTACAACAATTGGACAATGGTCGGAATGCTTGGCTTCAGGCAAAATATAAGCTCTTTGGAGACGGTCCTTTAAGGCTTCTGAAAGCATATGATAATCGATTCTCCAACCTTTGTTATTATTTCTAGCATTGGCTCTATAACTCCACCAACTGTAATGATGTGGTTCTTTATTCAACACTCTAAAACTATCGATAAACCCACTTTTGATAAAGTTTCCAATCCATTCTCTTTCTACGGGTAAAAACCCAGAAACACCTTTCATTTTAGGGTTATGAATATCAATTTCTTCATGGCAAATATTATAATCTCCACATATGATTAAATTTGGAATTTCCTTTTTTAAGGCAGTCGCATATTCTTGGATTTCTGCCATATAGTTAAGTTTGAATTCCAAACGTGCATCGTTCGTTCCTGAAGGCAAATACATACTCATTACAGATACGGTATCAAAATCGACACGTAAATTTCTACCTTCAAAATCCATACTTTCAATCCCCGTTCCGTATACTACGTTTTTAGGTTCTATTTTGCACAGAACTGCAACACCACTATAGCCTTTTTTCTGGGCAGAATACCAGTAATTATATGCATAACCAGCATTCTCAAACAATGTCAAATCCAATTGTTCTTTTTGTGCTTTTATTTCTTGCAAGCAAATTACATCGGGATTTGCAGCTGTCAGCCATTCTATAAAGCCTTTTTTTAAAGCTGCCCGAATTCCATTTACATTATAAGATATTATTTTCATGCTTATTTTCTTTTTCTATACTTGACTATTTACTCATTCTTTTTTCAACCGCAAGGTACGCAAAGTTCCAGTACACATTTAGTTCATTACAAACACTAGCTTAGAGGGTTCATTTTCTGACATTATTTTTGATAGTGCCCTCTTAGTTGCTTTCGTTTTATCTTATTCGAAGCGGTTCGTGGCAAGTTATCAATTTTCACCAAATCTATTAGTTTAAACAATGGATTTAACTTTTCTTTTATAATTCCTTGCACTCTTGTAAACGCTTCACTAGTAGCTATATTGTTAGAAGGAACTATATAGACCACCAAACTACTTGGCCCTCCTCCTTGAGGCACCACCCCAATGGCGGCAGATTCCTCAACAAAATCAAGGGTATTCACCACGGTTTCTAATTGTACCGACCCTACTTTTATGCCTCCCAAATTCATAGCATCGTCTACGCGCCCATTTGCCCTGTAATAACCATTTTCTAAAGTTTGTAATTCATCACCGTGCTTTCTCAATATTTTCCCTTCGAACAAAGGTGTATTCGTATAATAGATGGCATGATGATCTTTGTGTAACAATCTTGTAGACAGTCCCATAATTGGAGGTACAAGAAATACTTCTCCTGTTTCGCACGGCTTTCCTTCTTCATTGAGCAACACAAAACTACCTCCTAAGGTTTGGGTAGAAAACTGACTGGGTTTATTTTCTTGTACGAATGTACTGGCAATATAACCACCTCCAACTTCAGTCCCTCCACAGTATTCAATTATGGGTTTGGCACCTCCCAATTGCATCAAATAGTACATTTCTTCGGAATTAGACACTTCTCCCGTAGAGCTAAAACATTTTATTGAACTCCAATTCATCGACTCCATTACCTTGGATTGCTTCCAAGATTTTACAATACTAGGCACGAGTCCTAACATCGTCACTTCCGCCTTTTCTACAAAGTTTCCAAAGCCTTCCCCTAGGGGCGCGCCGTAATACAGCCCTATAGTCGCTTTGTTTATCAATGCTGAAAACACCAACCAAGGCCCCATCATCCACCCTAAATTGGTGGGCCAGCAAAGAACATCTTCTTTCTGAATATTGTGATGATAATAGGCATCTGAGGCCGATTTTACCGGTGTTGTATGATCCCAAGGAATTGCTTTTGGCGCACCTGTTGTACCCGAAGAAAACAAAATAGTAATCGCATCTTGTGGATTGCATTTTACGGATTGAAATTCGCCCTGAGTACTTAAGAACTCACCAAACCATACATCCGTTTTTCGCAAAGGTATTTCGTCTGCTATGGTTTTTACAACCACAATTGGAGCCCTTGCAATTTCTTTGCATTTTTTATATAGGAGATGCGTTCTTCCTGATCTCACAAAAGCATCTTGTGTCACTATCAATTTAGGATTCGTCAATTGCAATCGCAGTGCTATTTCTTCTTCAGAAAAACTATCCGCAATTGTAGCTACAACACAACCTGCTTTTATAGCTGCCAAATACATGGCTACAGCCTCTAAGTTCATCGACATATAGATAGCAACAACATCTTTTGGTTTCAAACCAAAATCTACAAGTCCATTTGCAATTTTATTTACCAAAGTCTCTAGTGCAAGCTGCGAAACTTTCTCCAGTTCACCACCTTCTTTTTGAAACACAATAGCCGTTGCCGTATCGGTATTTTGAAAACAAGAATCTACGATATTCAGATTTGCTCCTGCCAACCATTCTGCATTTTCGATACCGTTGGAAACATCTACAATTTTGGAATAAGGTTTTTCAAAATGAATATCCAAGTTGGCTACGGTTTGTTCCCAAAACACCTTTTTATTTGCAACAGACCATTTCCAAAATTCTTCATAGGAAGTTATTGCCAAGTTTTGCATCATTGCATGAATGTTACTCGACTCAATAATTTCTTTTGATGGAAACCAATACTTGCTCATTTCAATTCATATAAGCTGTTATCTTCGAAAAGTAATATACTTTAGAACTCTATCAATAGGGAATACTCACTAAAAATCTGTTTCTTCTTCCACAGTTTGCACTGGGATAGCAACCCCTTCTTCATCCAATACGGGTGCCGACTCACAATCGAGTTGTATAGATACCACCCTAGGTTTTTCAAAATCTTCCTGACTGATATTCAAATCGGGATCTGCATAACATTTACGCATGTAGATGGCCCAAGTAGGCAACGACATCGTGGCTCCTTGCCCCTGAACGATATCTTCAAAATGGGTTGATCGATCATCTGCTCCTGTCCATACCCCTGTTGCTAAATTTGGCACTACTCCCATAAACCAACCATCGGATTGATTCTGCGTGGTTCCCGTTTTTCCTGCAATAGGGTTTTTAAAATCATACGGATATCCTGTTGAAATACTGTCTGGATATTTCCCCCAAGTTCCTCTTAAACGCACACCAGAACCATCTTCGGTTACCCCTTTTAAAAGATCTATTACTACATAGGCAGATTCCTCGCTTAATACTTGATCTGTGGTTGGTGTAAATTGTTGCAATAAGGTTCCGTTTTTGTCTTCAATTTTAAGCACCATCATTTGTCCAATGCGCAATCCTTTGTTTGCGAACATTGAATAGGCACCCACCATTTCAAATAAACTGGCATCAACAGTTCCTAATGCGATAGATGGATAAGGAGGAATATGAGATTCAATCCCAGCTCTTTTTGCCAATCGTGAAACCGTTTTAGGTCCCACCATATGAATCAATCTTGCTGTAATTACATTGACCGATTTTGCAAGTGCTCTTTTTAGAGATAGCTCACCTCCATATGAATCTCCTGAGTTTTTTGGTGTCCAGTCTTCATCCATACCATAGGCTTCTTTTGGCACTGTATACAGGGTGTTCGGATATTTTTCACAAGGAGATAGCTGTAACTGATCTATGGCAGATGCATATACAAAAGGTTTGAATGTAGACCCTACTTGTCGCTTTCCTTGTTTTACATGATCGTATTGAAAATACTTGTTATTGATACCGCCAACCCATGCTTTTACATGCCCTGTTTGAGGCTCAATTGACAAAAGTCCGCTGTGCAAGAAGTGCTTATAATACACAATAGAATCATAGGGACTCATGATTGTATCTTTACTTCCTTTCCAAGTAAAAACTTTCATTTTCCTCTTGGTGTCAAAGGCTGTCTTAATTTCCTTTTTAGATTTTCCTGCTTTTTTGAGCAAACGATACCTGTCTGTATTTTTCATTGCCCGTTCTAAAATTGCATCAATTTCTTCAGGTTCTAAATCGTAAAACGGAGCGGTAGGGTTATTTTTTTGTTCTTTAAAAAACACACGTTGTAAGTTGGAAACATGTTCCTGTATAGCTTCTTCTGCATATTTTTGCATGCGCGAATCTATAGTCACATATATTTTTAATCCGTCGCGATACAGATTGTGATAAGAGCCATCAGCTTTAGGGTTTTGCTTGATCCATTGTTTCATATAATCTCGTAAATACTCTCTAAAATAAGTTGCATATCCATCACTATGTCCTTCCGGAGAAAATTCGATTTGCATAGGCAGTTGTTGCAATGAATCTTTTTCGGCCAAACTTATTTTTTCATTCCTTGCCAATTGAAAAAGCACTTGATTTCGTCTCCCTAATGATTTCTTTTTAGAAATTTCTCTGTTCGGATTGAACTGCCTTGGGTTCTTAAGCATGGCTACCAACACCGCCGACTCTTCCATTTTTAAATCGATGGGTTCTTTTCCAAAATAAATACGTGATGCCGAACGGATCCCTATGGCATTGTAAAGAAAATCGAACTTATTAAGATACATGGTAATAATCTCATGTTTGGTATATCTTTCCTCCAATCGAATGGCAATTACCCATTCGTTTATTTTTTGAAAAACTCTTTTAAGCTTGTTACTTGTACCTGCGCCTTCAGTAAAAAGCAATTTTGCCAATTGCTGTGTTATGGTACTTGCCCCTCCACCTTTTCCAAGTTTGACAACGGCTCTTAAGGTTCCTCTAAAATCGATACCTGTGTGATCATAAAACCGCTCGTCTTCAGTGGAAACCAAAGCGTCTATTAAATTCTGAGGAAGGTCTACAAACTTTACAGGAGTTCTATTCTCATTATAATACTTCCCCAATGTTTTACCATCAATAGAAATAATTTCTGTAGCAAAGTTCTTTTCAGGGTTTTCCAACTCCTCAAAGGTTGGCAATTCACCAAAAACTTCATGAGAAGCAAGACTAAAGAGTAGTACTACAGAGAGGATTCCAACAAAAATTAGGGACCAAAACCACAGGGTATATTTTCTAAACGAAGTGTTCGTTTTTTCGGAAGATTTGTTTGTTTTTTTATTTGTCATAGAAGTTTTCAAATTTACGTCTCATACTACATCTAGAGACATGCTAATTGTTAACTTTCGGTTATTTTTTTTCTATTCTGAAGCCCACATCGGAAATCCCTTCCAAGAACTCAATTCCTTCAACCTGATTTCTTTTGCGCATGGCTTGCTCTAAATGAATTGTGTAATTCCCAGTAACTGGAAACACAAATGACTCTTTGTAATACAATTTATTTTCTTTGATATCCGTAAAACCATTGCCCAACCAATTACCAAAACGATCTGTCATCTTATACTCGAGGGTGTCAATGCTTTGTTCTCCATTTGGAAACTGTAAGCTTGCAATGATAAACAGATTGTTAAAAGCAAAAGCTTCCGTATTTCGAATTTGAATATAAAGATCGTTTTCTACAAGTGTATCACGAATTTCAAATTCAAAACTTACAAGTTCATCCTTACCCCATTGCCCATTCTCTATGGATTGATAGGCATCAAATACGCGATTGCCATCACAAGCAGTACATAGGAACCATAGCAAAAAACACCTTCCTAATTTATGCATCTTTATTTGTGTTTGCATCGGAATTACCACTTGGTTTTTTTCTTCTATTATTCCTTCTAGGCTTTTGTTTGTTTCCCTCGTTCTTGTTGTTCCCTTGAGGATTTCCACCTTGCTGTTTATGCTTGTTTTGAGGTCTTCTCCTTTTTGGTTTCCCTGGTTTATTCTCTTGAGAATTCCCTTGGTTTTGTTTGTTAGGATTTTGAGTTACGTTCTGCTTGTTTTCCGTGTTTTTCTGGCTGGTGTTTCCTCTTTTCTTAGCACCAGAATTTTTCCTTTTATTCCTTCTTCTGTTGTTTGTTTTTGGTTTGTCAAAACGCGTTAAGCTATCTTGTCCAACAACATTCTCAAAATCAATTTTCGTTGCCACTGCAGTTTCAGACTCTAACTCTTCTAAACTCGGTGCTTTTTCACCACGTTTATTCATGGCAATAACCTCATTAACTTGTTCGAGTGTTAACTTGTACCATTTAAAACCTTCTTCTTTTGAGTTATACCACAACAAGCCTTTGAAAATATCCATTTTCACAAAAGTTGCTTTTCCCTTTTCAGTATCTAAGACAACATCTTGCTTTGGAAATCCTTTTAGCGCGTCTAAATAACTGTCCAATTCAAAATTTAAACAGCATTTTAGCTTGCCACATTGCCCTGCCAGTTTTTGTGGATTTAAAGACAATTGTTGATAACGAGCAGAAGCGGTATTTACTTTTCTAAAATCTGTCAACCAAGTTGAACAACACAGCTCACGACCACAAGACCCTACACCACCTAAACGTGCTGCTTCTTGACGAAGTCCTACCTGCTTCATTTCAATTCGCACACTAAATGCACTTGCCAAATCTTTAATAAGCTGTCTAAAATCAACGCGATCTTCTGCCGTATAATAGAAAGTAGCTTTGTTTCCATCACCTTGATATTCTACGTCTGAAAGTTTCATTTTTAAATTCAACCTCCCCAAAATCTCACGACCTCTGCGTTGCGTTTCAACTTCTTTATCTCTCGCTTTTTGCCAGATCTCAATATCTCTTACCGTGGCTTTTCGGTATATTTTCTTAACCTCATCGCTATCTTCAGCTATTTTCTTTTTCTTCATCTGAACGCGAATCAATTCTCCTGTAAGAGATACGGTGCCTATATCGTGTCCAGGAGCTCCTTCTACAGCTACAATTTCGCCAATAGACAATTGAAAATTGTTTGTATTTCTATAAAAATGTTTACGTCCGTTCTTAAAACGAACCTCGACAATGTTTAAAGGTGTCTGACCACTTGGCAAGGCCATATTCGACAACCAGTCAAATACGGTTAATTTATCACAGCTTCCTGTGCTACAACTTCCGTTGCTTTTACAGCCGTTTGGTTTCCCAGATTTATCAGTAGAGCAAGAATTACAGCCCATAGAGTAGTGTATGTTTGAATGCTAATAAAATAGCATATAAAGTTCATATAGAAAGCAAATTACATTTTTAAAAACAAGTCCTAAAAAATGTGTTTGCATATTTTATCAATTCGTAAAGATACTATAAAAATAAAAACTAAAAAACGCTCTTTTTACAATACTAAAAAGAGCGTAATTTTGGTAAATCACTAGAAACCAACAGAGCAAATACTTTCGAATTTACCGCACTGCAATCATTTTTTATATTTCAACGCTTCAGACCTTCCTTTTTTGAAAACTTTATTGCTATTTCCTTTTCCTTTTCTCAGCTCCTTTTGCTCCTCATAAGGAAGCGCTGCAATCTCCTTACATTCCTTAGAACAACAAGTATTCATTTTTTCCTGACAAGAAGCACATTGAATAAACAACAAATGACAGGCTTGATTTTCACAGTTTACGTGAACATCACTGGGTTCACCACATTGATGACAGTTTGAAACAACATCCTCAGAGATACGTTCTGACCTACGGTGATCAAACACAAAATTCTTTCCTTTGAATTTATTTTCTATGCCAGACGCTTCAACTTGACGGACATAGTTGATGATTCCACCTTCTAATTGAAATACATTTTTAAAGCCCTTATGCTTGTAATACGCACTGGCTTTCTCGCAGCGAATTCCTCCAGTACAATACATCAATAAATTTTTATCTTCTTTGTGCTCTTTTAAGTCTTCTTCTATGATATCTAAGGAGTCTCTAAATGTATCGACATCTGGAGTTACTGCCCCGTCAAAATGACCAATTTCACTTTCATAGTGATTACGCATGTCTACACAAACCGTATTTGGATCTTCTAACATTTTATTAAACTCATCCGCTTTTAAATGCACCCCGATATCTGTAACATCGAAAGTAGCATCAGAAAGACCATCGGCTACAATTTTATCTCTTACCTTTATCTTTAACTTTAGAAAAGATTTATTTTCATGTTCCACAGCAACATTCAAGCGAATATCCTTTAAAAAAGAGATTGTATCTAATTGCGATTTTAATTCTAAAAAAGCATCTGCTGGCACAGAGATTTGAGCATTGATCCCTTCATAGGAAACATAGGTTCTACCCAATACATCTAATTGTTCCCACTCTAAAAAGAGCTGATCTCTAAAAACTTGTGGATCTTCTATTTTGTGATACTGATAGAAAGAAATTGTGATACGGTCTTTACCGGCATCATCGATTAATTGCGCGCGTTCTTTTGCGCTTAACTTATTGTACAGTTGCATGCTATACGAATTTAGGTTAAACTTAAAATTTCTGCAAAATTACATTTTTTCAACAAGGTATCAAGCGTTTTCATATAAAGTTCTTTTCAAAAACAATTCTTTATTTCTGAGGAAGGTTGTATTTTTACACGTCATTTTTAGAATTTTTTAGAATATTATTCCCTGTTGTATGCAAATGAATTTAAAAGGCATTTTTGTATCCCTTGTTATTATTTTTGATGTTGCCTCCATGTCATCACAGAGGCAAGAAGAAAAAAAAGACTTGTTTAAACACGCCAGCGACCACAAGTTTGATGTGAGTAATTTTTTAAGCTCCACAGCTGGATTTTTACCAATACCTATTATTATCACCGAACCCGCCGTTGGCTACGGAGGAGGAGCGGTTCTTACTTATTTTCACAAAAAAAAGATAGGAGACAAACGTCCTTTAGGGCTTTCACCCACCATAACTTTTGGAGGAGGTGCTTATACACAAAACGGCACATGGGCCGGTTTTTTAGGACATCAAGGCTCCTATAATAAAGATAAGATTCGCTATTTGGGATTTGCAGGTTATGTGTCTCCTAATTTATCCTTTTATGGACCGGGTCTGGGAGACATTGCGGAGAAAGAATATGTTTTCAACATGAAGGGTTTTGTTACTTTACAAGAACTTTTATTCAAAGTCTCAAAGAAAACTCCCTTATTTGTTGGGTTTAATTATCTATACTTTAATAACAATATCAGCTTTAAGACAGGTATAGACGTTCCTGGGTTAGATGTGATAGAAGGCGCGATAAAAAATGCCGGAATCAACAGTGTGGTAGAATGGGACAGTCGAAACAATACTTTAACACCTACAAAAGGAATTAAGACAGTTCTTAACGTAGGGAAATTTTCAAGTGCTTTGGGTGGAGATAATGACTATTGGAATATTGAATCTCGCAATTATTTTCATATTCCAATAATTCAGGAGAAATTATATTCTGGTTATCGTGTTCATATTGCCTCGACGTTTGAGGATGTTCCATTTTATGCCCAGCCTTTTATCTCTTTAAGAGGAATCCCAGTGCTTAGGTATCAAAACAAGAATGTGATGACCTTAGAAACTGAATGGCGTTTTCAAATGGACAAACGTTGGAGCTTGGTTGGATTTATAGGAGGCGGTGATGCTATGGATAGCTACAAAGACTTAGGAAAAAATATTAAAGTAGCTGGTGGAGGCGGCTTTCGTTATTTTCTAGCCAAAGATTATGGATTGCACGCCGGAGTAGATATTGCTAAGGGACCCGAAACCTGGGCATGGCAATTGACTTTTGGGAGTAATTGGGGGAGATGATAAAAAACGATTCGCAATGCACCTCTTGTAAAATAATTCACATTTCTAATAAATTTGATAAAAATTAAACAATCAAAGTAATTTTTATACATCTCATATTTATATAAGGAAGAAAAGTGCAATCTTTGCAGTCTCAAATATTAAAATTAAATAATAGAGTCATGAAAATAGCTGTAGTTGGAGCTACCGGAATGGTAGGAACGGTAATGTTAAAAGTTTTAGAAGAACGCAATTTCCCTGTAACAGAATTGATACCTGTTGCTTCTGCACGTTCTGCTGGTAAGAAATTAGCTTTTAAAGGAAACGACTATACTGTTGTTACCTTGGAAGATGCGGTTCAAATGAATGCAGACATCGCTTTGTTCTCTGCAGGCGGAGATACTTCTTTAGAATGGGCTCCTAAATTTGCAGCAGCTGGAACTACCGTGGTTGACAATTCTTCTGCATGGAGAATGGATCCTACTAAAAAATTAGTGGTGCCAGAAATCAACGGAGATGTATTGACCAAAGAAGATAAAATTATTGCAAACCCAAACTGTTCAACCATTCAATTGGTGATGGCTTTGGCTCCTTTGCACGAAAAATACCAAATGAGACGTTTGATTGTTTCTACCTACCAGTCGGTTTCTGGAACAGGTGTTGCTGCTGTTAGACAGTTGGAGAATGAAACGCAAGGAATTGAAGGAGAAATGGCTTACCACTATCCTATCAACAGAAATGCGATTCCTCATTGTGACATTTTTATGGAAAACGGTTATACCAAAGAAGAAATGAAATTGGTAAAAGAGCCTAAGAAAATTTTACGTGATGATTCTTTTGCTGTTACGGCTACTGCTGTACGTATACCAACAGCTGGTGGGCATTCTGAGTCTGTAAACGTAGAGTTTGTAAACGATTTTGACGAAGCAGAAGTACGTCAATTATTACACGACTTCCCAGGAGTTGTTGTTCAAGACAACCTAGATACCAACACCTATCCGATGCCGGCCTATGCCCATGAGAAGGACGAAGTGTTTGTAGGAAGAATTCGTCGAGATGAGTCGTTACCAAACACATTAAATATGTGGATTGTAGCAGACAACCTTCGTAAAGGAGCTGCAACCAACACGATTCAAATTGCAGAATACTTGGTGGCTAACGACTTGGTGTAACAAGTTAAGGAGCCTGCCCGCCGTAGGAGGGTTAAGAGTATCGGAACCTGCATGTATGTGGGAGGTTCGTAGAAAATTAATAAATCCCTTCACAGTTTTGTGAAGGGATTTTTTTTGCAGGACCTTAGCACTGGATACTTTTGTCCTATCTATTCGGTCTCTGAAACGATATTGCGCAACCACATTTATGCCGAAAGTCCCAAACGCATCAGGTTGTCTTTCATCTTCATTTCAGATCTGTTGATTTCTTCAATTAAATCGCCCAAGAGCTCTGAAGCAATTTGTGAATCAGACCCTTCGCGTTCTCCAAGTCTGTTATTCAATCTTTTACACCAATAGTTGAGTTCATCCATTCCTTTTTTAAACTCAATATTCACTTCGGGTTCGTTAGTGGTATACAAGTATTCATTTATACAGCCCAACAACTCTTCCGCCGTTGATCTTAAGTCTTCATACTTTTTTGTATCGAACATAGCATACAAATGAGATTCTAATTGATGGGTTTGAACTCTTCGATAGCATTGTGCTATGATAATGTCGATTACCTGTGATTCTGCGCTGGTTATGATTCCTTTATTCATCTTGATATGTTTTAATGTTTAGGTTTTTATTTATACGTCAAATGTAACTCTGAATATTGATGGCTTGTGATTTAATAAGGTGAGTTGACTGCATTTATAAATGAAGCATCTTTTTGACTAAGCCGACCATTTTAATTGGGAAAGGTTTGTTGACAAATGGTCTTCACTTATGGCAATATCCGATAGTAAGCGTCTTAGTAATTTCGACATTACTTGCGTTTCTTCGTCCTCATGTAACACAAGACTGTTTATTAGTTGTTTTGCCCAAAACTTCAAATCTCCCATTCCTTTCTTATAATCTAAATGAACAACAGGTTCATCGGCCGTTAGAAGATAATGATGCATGCGACCGATAAGCATTTCAGCTACCGCTTTGACAGGTTTGTATTTGTTTGACAACAACATGGCATACAAATGTGATTCCAATTGTCGGGTGTCAATATTCCTGTATCCTTTTATTATTATTTGCTCAACTTCTTGTAGTTGTTCGTTCGTGATAACTTTTGTGCTCATAGTCATAAATTTTAATGTTTTGTCTTTTGACTCTTCAAATGTAGAATAACAAAACACTCAAAATTTAATTCTATAAGTGAAGCAACTCAAATAGAGTCTGAAGTTTCCAAATAGCACACTCAAGCGCAAACCTCATCGTCCCAATAGGGTGATATGGGTATCACTAGGCTCTAATAATTGTCAAAACTCAATATCATAAACCAATATAATCATTGTCGCTCTCTTTGCTACCTCCAAAAACCAAGCGTTTTTTTTTGAAACTGTCTCATTATAACAATCATTAAACATTTTAAGACATATGTAGGTCATCGAACTCATTTAATTTGACTTAATTTACATGAACAAAATACGATTTGTATAAATTGAAAACTGCAATCTTAAAAATGATGACCAAAGCAATCAAGACTTTCATTACATGTATAGGCCTATTTATTTGTACTACAGTGGTGCAATCACAGCACAAACTTCATACCGATGGCATAGAACCCTATTACCATCCTGAAGGCTTTAAAAATTATTTAAAATCTATCGATCCAGCGTACCTTCCGTATATGTTTGCATCAGAAGAAGATATGCGATGGTGGAAAGATGCCAAGTTAGGAATCTTCGTTCATTGGGCACCGGCTGCAGTTACAGAAGCGGCCCTGAGTTGGGGTAGACTTGGTCCCAGACCACACCATCCCACTGATGGAATGGTGACTAAGGGGGTTCCTGAACAAGAATACAACGACACCTACAAAATGTTCAACCCTGAAAAATTTGATGCGGAAGAATGGGTAAAAATATGGAAAGATTCCGGAGCCAAATATTTTGTTTTTACAGCCAAACATCATTATGGGTTTTGCATGTGGGATACAAAAACAACAGACTTCAACATTATGAATACGCCTTATGGGAAAGATGTCATGATGGACATTGCAGTTGCCTGTGAGAAACTCGACATGAAATTAATGTGGTATTATTCACAACCCGACTGGACACATCCGCTTTACAGAGAGGACATTCCTCATTTAGCATACAATGAACAAATCTTGATTCCCCAAATAAAGGAATTGATGACTTATCCCGGAGTAGACGGCATATGGTTTGACGGGCTGGGTCTACCTCCCGCTCGTTGGAATTCACCTAAAATCTTAAAGATAATTAGAGAGGTAAACCCGAAAGCAATTGTAAACCACCGCCATGGATCTCCGCAATGGCATATGGGCGATTTTGATGGTCCTGAAAGAGGTATTGGTCGTTTTCAAACCAACAGACCCTGGGAAACTTGTGATGTTATTGGAGGTGCTTGGGCCTACAACGGCGAATCCGAACCGGGTTCTAAAAATGACGTCTTAAGAGTAATGACTAAAATCGCCGGAAACGGAGGAAATCTATTACTAGGTACCGGACCGCGACCCGATGGAACCGTAGTCGACAAACATATTGCACGACTTAAAGATTTAGGTGATTATCTCGAAGCCTTCGGAAGCAGCATATACGAAACACAGGGAGGGCCATATATTTCTGCTCCTTGGGGTTCTTCAACGTACAAAGGAAATAAGATATACTTGCACTTGATGGGAAAACTATCAGGAAAACAATTGACGCTTCCAGCACTGCCAGCAAATCTGCTTTCTTACAAGACCTTAACACCTGACACAAAACTCAAACTAAAGCATAGCAAGACAGGACTTATACTAAGTTACACAGGTAATTTAGACCCTATTAACACCATCGTAGAAATCACCATTGACAAGGACGCAAAGCATATACCCCCCATCAAAACGGCTGGACATATACTCCTGAAGGATGCTAAATTGACTGCCTCATCCGATAAATCTTCTAGTTTCTCTTCTGAAAATTTACTTCCAGGGGCGGGACAAGATTTTTCAGAAGGAATCCGTGTGAAAAAATCTTGGAGACCTGCAGATGAAGACAAAAAAGCCAGCTTGGAATACGAATGGAAAACTCCTCAAAACATCAAACAAATAGGCATCAAAGAAGGCAAAAAACTAGATGTATCAAAAGTTCGTGAATTTGAAATCAAGACTTGGAAAAACAAGAAATGGAAAACTATTTTTAAAGGTACGGATGTAGGTTCATTTTTTGGTGTGCACTTTGCCAAAACGATTCAAACTACCAAACTAAAGATTCAATTTTTAGACTATGACAAAGGTCTTGAAATCAACAAAGTATTAATTTACGAAGAATAATGAATATTAAAACATTTATCTTAGGACTATGTATCTCGCTTCATTCCTACGCACAGCAAAAACAACCCAATGTACTTTTTATATTGGCAGATGATTTAGGTATCAATGCACTCCATTGTTATGGAAACGACATTGTAGAAACTCCCAACATTGATAAATTATATGCAGCTGGAATGCACTTTACAAATGGTTATTCCAACGACCCAACCTGTGCTCCTTCTAGAGCCTCAATTATGACGGGACAATATGCTCCCAGAACAAATATATACAGGGTTGTAAACCGTTACAAAACAGCAAAAAACGCTGAGGAGATGCGCAAGTACATGAAATACATTCCGCCTCCTACCAATCATCTGTATTCAAAAGACAATGGTTTAGACCCTGCCAATTTTAACATCGCTCAAGCCTTTCGAAGCAATGGATATTCAACGGCAGCCTTTGGAAAATGGCATTTAGGAAAAGGAACTTCCAGCATGCACGAAATTGGTTTTGACGAAGCGATTGAAACTCAAAAACATTATAAATTTACAAGTCACCCACAACAAAGTGATTACGACGATCAAACTTACAATGCAGACTATTGCACTGCAAAAGGCATCGACTTCATAAAACGCAGTGTCCAAGAAGACAAACCTTTCTTTTTATACATGCCTTATTACTTGGTACATGCACCTTTTCATCCCAAAAAGAAATATGTAGATTACTTTTCCAAAAAATTAAAAGGAACAGACTACGATCATAAGCATGTAATTGAGGTGGTATCTATGCTGAAATCATTAGACGACAGTGTTGGAGAACTTTTAAAAGCACTCAATGACCTAGGACTTGAAGAAAACACACTAATTGTGTTCACTTCAGACAACGGTCATTACAAGGTAAAAGGAAACAATCTATTTGCATTGCCTTACAAGGGAAACAAAGGAGATCCTTGGGAAGGCGGAATTCGAGTTCCTTATATTTTTAAATGGAAAGGAAAAATTGCCCCCAATACGGTGAGCGACCTCCCTACAATTCATGTAGACCTATACCCCACTTTTGCAGAACTAATGGACCTAAAAATCTCCAAAGACCATATACTAGATGGAAAAAGCCTAAAAAACATTTTATTAGGCACCCAGGAAACTACAGAAGAAGAACCTCTAATTTGGTTCTATACGAACTATGGTGGATTCAATTCTGCAACCAAACAATTTAAATCCAAGTGGACCAATATCATACAAGAAAACGGATATAAATTAATGGAAGATGTAGACTCAGGTGTCTTTGCGCTATACGATCTAAAAAAAGACCCTTTAGAAACAAAAAACATTTTCAAAAAGAAAAAGGACATCGCGAAAGATCTTCAAGAAAAACTGGAAAACTGGAAAAACGAAACCAAGCTTCCAGCACCAACGCCAAATCCTGAATACGTACAAAAACAACACTTATGAATAATTCAAAAATTTTCTATTTCATCTGTATGATTGTGATTTAAAGAAGCTTGACTGCTCAAAATCCGAATATCATCTTTATCTTGGCTGATGATATGGGCGTGGGCGATATTTCTGCCCTCAACAAAGCGTCAAAAATCCTAAACCCCCAAGAAATTCTATCATTATACAATGAAGATGCTCTGCTTATTCAGAACCCAACAGTCTCAAAACCACCTTGTATTGAGGCATACCCAAATCCAACTCAGGGTAAAATTCAAATCAAAATTTCCCAAGCAAAAAAAGCATCTATCAAATTACAGACCTGCAAGGAAAGATGGTAAAACAGGGAGTTCTTACGCGAACCCTCGACATACATTCATTGCAAAAAAGCATCTATGTCCTTCGGGTATTTAATGAAGAAACCCACAAAGATGTGGGGCTCGTAAAAATCATAAAGCAGTAACAAAAAGAAAATTTTAGTCTTTTACTTCAGCTGCTATTATATTTGAAATTCAAAATAATGCAAGGCATTGTTATAGCAGATATCTTGTACCATTCCTCCCAAAAACTCAATATCATCTGGCAGCAAGCCTTCTGCTACATCATTTGCAATAATATTACACAGAATTCTCCTAAAGTATTCATGCCTAGGAAAAGACAAAAAGCTTCTACTGTCCGTAAGCATTCCAACAAACCTACTCAAAAGCCCCATATTGGAGAGTGTATTTATTTGCTTCTCCATACCGTCCTTTTGGTCGTTAAACCACCATCCGGTTCCAAATTGCATTTTTCCGGGAACCCCTCCAGTCTGAAAGTTACCCATCATGGTTGCAAACACTTCATTTTGTGATGGATTGAGGTTATAGGTAATGGTTTTAGCCAGTTGATCGGTACTGTTCAAGGTATTGAATAGTTTTGACATAAATTCGGCTACCGGATAATCTCCTATAGAATCGCAACCTGCATCGGCGCCAACCTGTTCGATTAAACGTGAATTATTGTTACGAATAACGCCAAGATGGTATTGCTGCGTCCAATTGTGCTTGTGATATTGTTTACCCAAATACACGAACAAATGCGATCTGAACTTATTTATTTCTATGGTGCTTAGCAATTCACCTTTCAAATTTCTGTTGAAAATTGCAGCCACTTCATCGTTCTTAGCCTCTTCAAACACCAGTGCTTCTCCTATTCCAAAGTCAGAAAGTCGACAGCCCCTTTCATTAAAGTACACTACTCTAGCCTCAATTGCCGCTAAAAAATCGGCATGAGAAGTTATCTGAATACCCGAAACTTCGGAGAGCTTTTCAAGATATGATACAAATGAGTGTTTACCGATAAAAAACAAATTATCTACTCTAAAAGTGGGATACACTTTTGTATAAAATCCCTTTTCTGCAATTTGCTTATGATACCTCAGATCATCCGTTGGATCATCCGTTGTACAGGCTACTTCTACTTTCATATCTTCGAGCAACCGCGCAGGTGTCTTCTCTTTTAAAACAGCATTTGCTTGCTTATAAATTTCTGAAGCCGTACTCGGTTGTAAAACTGTATCGACATTGAAGTAGCGTTTCAACTCCAACTGCGTCCAATGGAACAAGGGATTTCTCATGGTATAAGGAACCGTTTCTGCCCACTTTTGAAATCGCACTTCTAAAGAAGCATCGCCTGTAATGTACTTTTCATCTATTCCATTAGCCCGCATCCCACGCCATTTGTAATGATCACCATCCAACCAAGCATCAGTGATATTGTTCATTGGCTTGTTTTCAGCAATAGTCTTAGGACAAAGGTGATTGTGGTAATCAATAATAGGCATGTCCTTTGCATATTTGTGATACAAGGTTTCAGCTATCTCTGATTGCAGTAAAAAATTAGCTGTTATTAAGGGTTTTGATGAAATCGTTTTCATTAAGCCATACTTTTTGCAATTCCAAATTCCAAACCTCTCAATTCTGCCAGGCCTCTTAGCCTTCCGATTCCGGAATATCCGGGGTTTGTCTTTTTCTTAAGGTCGTCGAGCATTTGATGACCGTGATCGGGTCTCACCGGAATTAAGGCATCTTTCATACCCAATGATTTGCGTCGTTTTTCTTCCAACACAACTTCTTTGACTACGCTATACATATCGACATCTCCTTCCAAATGATTGGCTTCATAAAAGTTTCCTTCCGCGTCTCTTTGCGTACTTCTAAAGTGTAAAAAGTGTACACGATCTGCAAAACGTTTAAAAATTTGCACCAGATCATTGTCTGCTCTTACGCCTAACGAACCTGTACAAAAGGTAATACCGTTGGCTCTATCGGGTACTTGTTCGAACATATATGCATAATCTTCTTCGGTAGAAACAACCCTTGGCAGCCCTAAAATTTGATAGGGAGGATCATCAGGATGCATACACATCAAAACCTCATTTTGAGAAGCCACTGGAATAATTTCCTTTAGGAAGGCCACTAAATTTTCTTGTAGTTTTTGGGCATCTATGTCAGCATAGGTATCCAAAATTTCTTGAAATTGCTCTAAGGTATATCCTTCCTCAGCCCCAGGCAATCCTGCAATTATATTGCGAATCAAGGTTTCTTTTGCTACTTCGGAAAGTCCTTCCATATATGTTTTTGCCGCGGCAATTTGCACATCAGAATATTCCGCCTCTGCTTCTGGTCTTTTCAATAAAAACAATTCGAAAGCGGCAAATGCAATCACATCAAAGCGCAAAGCTTTTGAACCATCTTCCACCTCAAAACTTAAATCGGTACGTGTCCAATCCAATACAGGCATAAAGTTATAACACACAATTCCAATACCACAGCTTGCAAGATTTGCAATACTTTGTTTGTAGTTTTCGATGTAGTCTTGAAAATTCCCAGAACGCGTTTTTATTTGTTCGTGTACGGGTATACTTTCTACCACCGACCAAGTAAGTCCCTTACTTTCGATTTCCTGTTTTCTCTTTTGAATCTCGTCAATACTCCAAACCGTTCCGTTTGGAATATGATGCAAGGCAGAAACCACTCCTGTAGCCCCAGACTGTCTAATATCTGATAAAGATACGGGGTCATTTGGTCCGTACCATCTCCATGTTTGTTCCATCTATTCAATATTTTGTTAATTCATTATCCTTTTTATACGCCACTAAATGCGCTAAACCCTCCATCTATTGGAATGACAACTCCAGTAACAAATGATGAAGCCTCATCACATAAATAAAGCGTGGTACTAATAAGGTCATCCACTTCACCAAACCTACCCATAGGAGTTTGGGCAATAATCGTATTTCCTCTATCTGTTAAGTCACCATTTTCCGTAGTTAACAAGGCTCTATTCTGATCTGTCAAGAAAAAACCTGGCGCCAATGCATTCACACGAACACCCACTTTAGAGAAATGAACAGCCAGCCACTGTGTAAAATTAGAAACTGCAGCCTTGGCTCCACTATATGCAGGGATTTTGGTCAACGGTGTAAAAGCATTCATTGAAGAAATATTTAAAATACTACAACCTTTTTCTCCAACCATGTCTTTAGCAAACACCTGAGTTGGTAATAATGTACCAATAAAATTTAGGTTAAACGTAAACTGAATTCCATCAGAATCCAAATCAAAAAAGGTTTTGAATCCTTCGGTTGTATTCTGAAGGTCTTCGAGCTTCAAATAAGGATTAGAAGTTGTTCCAAGCGGATGATTCCCTCCTGCTCCATTGACCAAAATAGAGACCTTTCCCAATTTCGAATTGACTTCTAATTTTGCTTCTTCTAAAGACGCTTTCTCCAGTACATTTGCCTGTACTCCTATGGCAGTACCCCCAACATTAGTTATTGCATCAGCCACAGCGACTGCAGCTTCTAAATTTAAATCTAATACAGCAATTCTATGCCCTTGCTTTGCCAATGCTTTAGCCAAGGTACTGCAAAGAACGCCTCCTGCTCCTGTTAACACAACTACTTTACTCATAAGTTTTATCATTTTAATTACAACACACACTGCCCGTGTGCGCACACAAATGTACAAAAACATTCTTCGTGTGCGCACACTTTTTATGTTATTTTTTCAAAAACCCCATTCAAATTCAACTTTAATGCCTATTTTGTGACACTAAAATCCGTTAATATTAAAAAATGGTTAGGATAAAAGACATCGCAAAAGAAGCAAAGGTATCTGAAGGAACTGTCGACAGGGTTTTACATAACAGAGGAGGTGTTTCAAAAACAACAGAAGCTAGAATAAAAAAAATCATCAGCGATAAAAAATTCAGCATCAACCCTGTTGCAAGTGCCCTGGCCATGAAAAACAAATACACCATTACGGTTCTTATGCCCGAATTCTCGGAGGAAGATGCCTTTTGGAAATCACCCTATCTGGGAATTCTGAAAGCCACAAATGAATTGCAAAATTTAGGGGTTACTGTGCACATTATTCATTTTAATCAATACAAGGCACAGTCCTATGAGCAGGCATCACAAAAAGTTTATAAAACAAACCCAACGGCAGTTTTATTGGTACCGCTATTCCGAAAAGAAACCAATCAATTTGTTCAAGAATTAGATAAACTGGACATACCTTATGCTTTTTTAAATGTCAACATGGACGGGTTTAACAACCTCTTTTTTATTGGACAAGATTCTTATACGGCAGGCTATCTTGCAGGTAAATTAAGTGCGTTAAGCTTAAAGCCACAGTCTAAAATATTACTTATTCAGACGAGGGACAACATTGACAACAACACTACTATTTCTAAAAGAATAGAAGGATTTACTTCCTATTTCAAAGATGTATACAGCAAAGCGCCATCTATTATCTTAAAGATTGAAAACCTAGACGATAAAAAAGGAACAGAACAATCCATACGTACACAATTGTCAAACACACCAGCAATTGAAGGAATATTTGTTCCCTCGAGCCGGGCCTCTGCCATTGTAACCAGTTTACCCAAAACAGTCATAGAAAAACTTTCCATTATTGGGTTTGATACCACTCCACAGAATACACAATGTTTAAAAGAAGGGACGATTCCTTTTTTAATTTCTCAAAAAACTTTTGACCAAGGGCTTGAAGCGATTCGTTTGTTGGCTGACTATTTAACCGCGAAGAAAACACCTGTTAAAAAAGTATACTTGCCAATCGACATATTAACGAAAGAAAATTTAGCTTATAATGAGGGTAGTCAATATCATTTTGAAAGAGAAGTTTCCCTTTCATAATAGACACCTACTACGTAACAATCCTTCAAAATTCTTACAGACAACCTATGCTTTCCTAATTACAGTTTAGCCGAGTACATCAATTTTAGCTTCCACTTGTTTTTTTCTATTATTTATTAATAAATTTGCCCCGAAAACGGAAAGCAAATTACCTGTATGAAATTGAATATCTTTAGTACCCAACACACTATTATATTAGTCATTGTATGGTTTGCTTTTTCAAATTACAATAAGCTACAAGCCCAAACTACCAACAAGCTTGATAACCAACAAATCTGGACCTATTTCTACCCACATATTGTATTGAATGACAAATTAGATTTTACAGGAGATATAGGATATCGAACTTTTGCTTCAAGGCAAGATATCTTTAGTATGTATATTCGCCCATCATGGAGTTACCACACAAACAAACGTTGGACTTTTCACGGAGGTATTGGTTTTTTCTATACAGAGAGTAAGGAAGCCATTCTTAATAAGTTTGAAATTAGACCTTGGCAAGGTGTGCAATACAATGGGCCAAAATTAGGAATATTGTCGCTAAAACATCTTATTAGAGCTGAAGAGCGTTTTTCAAATTTTCCTCAAGTAAATGAAGCTTATTATTTTGAATTTCGTTTGCGTTATAAATTATCTGGAAAATTGAGCTTTTCAAACAATAAGACTTTTAAAAACTGGTACCTTCCTTTTTATGGGGAATTGTTTTTTCCTGTTTTTGATGAATTGGATGGATTTTTCAGCAATAAATCGAGAATCGGTGGCGGAATCGGTCATAAAGGTACAGACTGGAAATTACAAATGACGTATAATTGGCACTCATCACGAGCAATCCCTGATGCAGACCTGGACTACGGATTTAATTCTCTACAAGTCAAATTTTTTAAAACCTGGGATCTTAGGAAATAGTTATTCATTGAAATATTTAAGGGTTGAAGCGTTGAATTGCTTAGTTTCGGTTTTCTATTCGCCTCTCATTTTCAAAGCCCTATTGCCTAATCAAAACAAAAAACTTTACTTACAGAAACAACGTTTTCCATTATATCGAGTAAATTTTCTAAATCCCAAAACGATAGTTTAGCGATGCCATAAAGCTCTGTTTGGATTTCAAAAATCCATATTCAGCTCTAAATTGCCAACGTCTGTCTATTTGCCATTGACCTCCTAACAACATATTCCAATTGTATTCTAGTTGTTTGTTGAATTTGTATTTGATGGTGGTATCGAGCGCTTCGTCATAGAACCCCCTAACACCATTGTAAAGATCCTCTGCCAGTTGTTTCCCTACCGGAGATAATTCAGCATACTCAGGAGATGCCATATAATCCGCCCAATCCTGATCTATTTCATCCAACTTGCTATTGTCTGGATCTACCAAATCTCCTAAATTGATTTCTCCATCAGTTTGCGCTCCTAACTTTTGAAATTGAGCACCTGCCCAAAGTCCAACAAACATATCCGGTTTGTTTTTATTGACCGCAAAGTTCTTTATAACTCGAACACCACTTACATCTACACGAATCGGCTTGTTTAACAAATCATTCTGTGACCAAGTCCAACTATAATCTGCGGAAATCACAACAGGGCCCTGCAGGAAAAACTCCCACCGTATTAAACCCCCAATAGGCACCACCAGCATTTGAAGTTGCACCAAATTCTATGGGCGCCACTAAATTTACAGTGGTAGTTCCTGTATACTGTCCATAAAAACCACCTACCGACAAAAAAGGTAAAATCCATGTATCGAAACGTGCATTTGCTGTCTTTACATCTGCCGATGACGGACCAAAAACGATAATATCACTTAAATCCTTAAAATCGCCATCATTAATGGCCATTTCAAAATTTTCGATGAGGATATTTTGTTTGTTGTAAATAGAATTGACCATGACTCCATGAGGCAATGGTAGCTTATGCCCTATTAGCTGCTCAGTCTACTGATGTCGGTGGTGAACAATTACGCCAATCTTTTAGCGACCTTTCCTCTATAACCAATGCAGGTTTTCAATTTATCTCGACGGTACGATACGATCGCTTTTCGTTTTCTTTTGACGGAACTTTCGCAACCTTAGGTGTCGATGAATCACAAGGTCCACTAGAAGTCGATGTTACCATCAGACAAAACATCTTCGATTTCAAATTGGGATATCGTCTATTGGATTACTTTAAACTAGATGATCAAAAAGCTATTGATGGTTGGTCCTTGGATTTTGATATTGGGGCTAACTATTGGCTTAACGATATTGGAGTGAACTACGCGCTAATTTGGAATGACACACCTTTGATAGATGGCAGTTTAGATGAAAAACAAGAATGGTAGGATTTAATGGTTGGTGTAAATACCAAATTTATTGTAAGTCCAAAATTTCTTGTTAGCGTAGCCTACAATGCCGGTGGTTTTGGCATTGGAAATTCTTCGAAATTTGCCCAAGATTTTTCATACATCAACTCTTTTAAGGTGCACAATATGGTGCTTGTTAATGCCGGATTTAGATCCTTTATGTACAAAAGAACCGATATTCAAGATGGAGAAGACCTTAACACCAAAGTAAGTGTTTTAGGACCTTTATTAGGGGTTTCTGTTTTGTTTTAGGCACTGAAAACCCACTAAAACCACACTAATCCACAAAAAAAAGGTATCTTAGTGTCACACACTCCCCTACTATGAAAAAACTACTTATTATCTGCTGTTTTCCTTTTTTACAGTATTCAGGTTATGCGCAAGAAGCGACGAGTATTAGCGACTGGGACAATACCATGTATGCTAGTAATAAGTTTAATTACCGAAAAGATCAACGGAAAAACTCTTTTGAATTCCAGACACGATACAACAACGATTTCAGCGAGCTGGAACAATGGCATTTAGAAGCCGCAACTTCCTTTTTTGTTTCAAAAAAATGGGAAATAGTTCCAGATTTTAGGTTTACAAGAAAACCTACACGAACAGAATACCGCCCTGGAATTGGTGTAGTATACAAAAACTTATTTTCAAAATCGCAATTGGTGCATCAGGTGAAATACCAATACGACATTAAGAACGGCATCAGCAATTCACACGGAATGCGATATGCCGCTTTTTACAACTACCTATTTTCCGAAAAAATTATTCTGACCGCCCTTGCAGGAGGCTTGTTTGAAATAGGGCCCGACTGGAGTGGGTTTCTCGGATTTCGAGGTGGGTTGAGCGGTGCCTATATTTTTAACGACGTACACTCGATGAACATCGGGTATTTTTACGGTGCTGTCAACCAGAAAACAAACGATTATAACAATATTGGTATTTTTAATATTCAGTTAATCATTAATTTGAATAAAGAATATAAATATACACCTGCGAAGTATTTTAGTTTTTAGTCCTGTATTCGCAACTAAGTGCTTTTACGACGGCTTTTACTTTTTAAGCTCCTGTGTAAACCATTCCAAACACAATACATGATTTGTTTGTTGGATTCATTTTTAAAGCAGCAGAAAACAATGAATAGTCATCCAACAACCCTTTGGTTAGCACATAATAATACAAACCATTTTTTAGGCTTATTTCTTTTCCCAATAGGTTCTTATAATATGCTATTTGCTGCTCCTGTGCTAAGCAGGCAGTTATCAATTCTGTGATTGTTTGTTTTTCTGTTTTCATAAAATATTTTTTTAATTATTTGATGGCATACATTTTAACTACTATTGACACATATGTTTACCTATAAAGCTAATATAAAGATTAATATTGACAATAATGTCAACGAAAGAAAAAAATAACATAAAATTAAAAAAAGCTTTTGGACTTAGCATCAAAAGCATAAGAGAAGCTAAGGGGCTGTCTCAATTGGATTTGGCAAGTTTATCCAATCTAGAAAAGACAAGTATTTCCAGAATTGAAAATGGAAGAACAAATGTTACTTTAACCACTATAGCCATACTAAGTGCGGCTTTAGACGTAAAACTATCAACTATTTTTGATTTTGAGAGCTCAACCAAATGACAAAAACTACTCAACTGTTTTGGCATGATCTAATTTTATACGGTAATCATTAAAAAAGACAACACTAAATTACTGCTCTTAAGTTTAGCCAAAAGAGTAAAACAGCTACGTACATTTTAGTTTTAGCTATAAAAACTTTAAATATAGCTCAAATATAATCATTTTTTGAGCTATATTTAAAGTTTTTACAGCTCATGACTGCTTTTAAATGGAATTGGCAACAATCAAACCTATTCTTAGAGGAAAAGGACAATCTGTGAAAATTCACATACATTTTAAAGAGGGTAGAAAACATTATTATTCAAGATCACTTCCTCCCCATTTAATATCATGTGGAGCTGGATCTTTATAAAATCTTGATTTTTTAATTAACTGACTTATTTTGTAGTTTATTTCTGCAGGAAACTCCTTTCCTCTTTCTTTAACGTAACCGACCTTTATGTCCGAATGACAAACATTAACATTCTCAACAGGCTCTATAATTGGACTATAGACAACATTGGCTTCACACTCCTTAATTTCTAAAACATTTAATATTGCAAATCCGAAATAATTTCTTTTACTCGATGGATTCTCTATTTTTTTACTAAGATTTTTTAAATTATCAGCATTAGTATAATCTAACCGATTCACTGACACCTCATCCATCTCAGCTGGTGACTTATATACGTTAGTTCTTAACTCATCAGATTTATTAACATTTACAGGAGAAAAAACCGATCTTGCAATTTTTTCGGTATCACTAAATTCAGACGAAAGAAGTTGTAACTTTTTAGAGGACTTGAATAAATTCAGAAAGTCTTTTAGCATTTGAGAAATCAATATTTTGATTATTAAAAAATTTAACATCTGCTCCTGTAAAATCAACATAGTAAGAAAAACTATTATTCCCTACTTCTACTGAAATTTTCTCATCTAGTTCATTCTCCCATTCCAAAGAAATAGTTCCATTAGGGTTTGGGTAATAATCATCGATACTACAGAAAGTTTTTTCTCCCACTAAATCTATTAACTCAATAGCATTAGATGCACTCTCAACTTCCAAGGGAATAGAATCAAACCCATCCCAGCTCTCATTTAAAGACTTAAATGACAAAATATCTTTAACTACAGAACGTTTACTTAATGCAGAACAAGAAATTACACCAATATCATCAATATACTTAGCGAAAGGAATTTCAATATTTTTATTATACTCAGCTGTAATTGTTAAGCTTTTTTCAGTAGTTGTATTAACTAATTCGATACCTTTTGCTTCCGCATCATGAGAAACAGTTACAAGAGCGGCTCCAATCAACAAAGAAGTAAGCATCTTATTATTCACTGAGGAATCAGCAACTTCAACATTTGTTTTCTCTTCTATAAAATTAGACAACTCAAACACATCATTTAAACTTCCTTCGAAGCTCAGTAATTCGAAATTATTATCCATCCTGTAACAATTTTTTAGTATTATCGTTAATCAACCAACTAAATATATTAAAAATTTCTGAATTTATTATCTTGGATTCAGAAACTATATCTTCTTTTTTTATTGATTCTTGTTTATACATATCAATATCAATAACCAACTGACCATGAGTTGTGTTCGGGTTTTGAGGAATTACTAAACCATATTTTAGGTTTAAATAATTGTTATTGTCCTTATAATTTAAAACCTGAAGACTATGATTTATATGCTCCTTATTAGGGAATGCATTTAAATAAGACACTAACTCAGAATTTAACAAAAAACTCAAAACATCTGTCGGAGTATCATTTATCTTGAATTCAACTATATTTATTTTCCTTATAGCTAATCTGACAACATTTTTAATAGAACATAACTCAAGAAACTCTCCAATCTTAACCAATTCAGAATTTAAGTCACTAAAGCACTTATAAGCTTTACCACTTACTGTAAAATTCAATCTTGTATCACTTATTTGGATGGATTTCTGACCATCCTCTGATTTAAGATTTATGATACTTCCTTCATTTACAGACTTAACATTTGAAGTTCCTTTATTAAAAGAAAGCTCAATACCTTGCTCCTTAGAAACATTAAATCTAGGAAAGTCTTCTTTAAACAAATCTTTAATTTGATTAGCCTTACCAACAAACTGATCATTTTTATCAAACGAAACCTGAAAAACAACTGACCTTAAAAAATTATTTTCATAATTCTTATGTGCAACTTCTGTAAATCCGAACACTAGCTTTTTATTTTATCCGACAAATATAACGTTAATTATAAAATAAGATATTAACAATATCATAATTTTAATATTATTTCCGAATTAAACATCAATAAAAATTGAAAAACAACATGAACTCTTTGCATTAGCAAAACTAGCCCCCTAAATTTTTCTAAGAAAATATAAGACATGTTTTTCGATCCAAAAACAACAAAATCAACTATTTTCAGATTCTACAACATATCCCCAGAGTTTTCCAATTTTGCATTAAAAACATATCAAGATGAACATCAACATCAAAACACTAAAGACATAAAGAAATAGACTAAGACGATTTCTCAATAAATAGGTATACTTTATAAGATGCGGGACAAAGAAACAACAAAAAAACCTCAACTTTCTGAAATTCAGATTGTTGAGGTTTTCTTTTGTACCTTGGGCGGGAATCGAACCCGCACTCTCGAAAGAACTGGATTTTGAATCCAGCGCGTCTACCAATTCCGCCACCAAGGCTTTTCGCAATTGGACTGCAAATGTATAAAAAAAATTGAAATCCAAGCATATTTCTTAAAAAATATACGGCAATAGATAAAATAATTTCTATTTTTGCACACTCAAATAACAACGAGTATTAACATATCTATTTTACACCTATGTCTACCAGCAAATTAGCACCAAAAGTATTTGCCTGCTCCCAAAGTTTTGAATTGGCAGAAAGTATTGCCAAACATTACGGAACTGAGTTAGGAAAGATAAACATCTCAAGATTTAGCGACGGAGAATTCCAACCTGCTTTTGAAGAATCGGTGCGTGGAAGACGTGTATTTATTATAGGCTCAACGTTTCCTAATTCAGACAACCTGATGGAAATGTTATTAATATTAGATGCTGCCAAAAGAGCTTCTGCAAGACATATTACTGCTGTAATGCCTTATTTTGGTTGGGCACGTCAGGATCGTAAAGACCGACCACGTGTGGCTATTGGTGCAAAATTGGTTGCCAATTTATTACAAACAGCTGGTGCTACAAGAATTATGACGATGGACTTGCACGCAGATCAAATTCAAGGGTTCTTTGAAAAACCAGTAGATCACCTATTTGGCTCTACTATTTTTATGCCGTATATCAAAAGTTTAGGTTTGGACAATATCACCATGGCATCGCCAGATATGGGAGGTTCAAAAAGAGCATATGCCTATTCTAAACACCTACAGAGTGAAGTTGTTATCTGCTACAAACAACGTTTAAAAGCAAACGTTATTGACACTATGGAGTTGATTGGTCAGGTAGAAGGAAAACATGTGATCTTGGTTGATGATATGATCGATACTGGAGGTACCTTAGTAAAAGCTGCCGATGTTATGATGGAAAGAGGTGCATTAAGTGTACGTGCCATCATCACACACCCTTTATTATCAGGGAATGCTTATGAAAAAATAGAGAACTCAAGACTGCTAGAATTGATTGTTTCCGATTCTATTCCATTGAGAAAGAAGAGTTCTAAAATAAAAGTTGTAACTTGCGCGCCCTTATTCGCCGATATCATGCATAAGGTACAGGATAACAAGTCGATAAGTGATCAATTTATAATCTAAGAGAATACTAATAAATATATATATAATGAAATCTATTACAATCAAAGGATCGAAAAGAGAAAGCGTAGGAAAAGCTGCTACTAAAGCACTACGTAATGCTGAGAAGGTACCTTGCGTATTATACGGAGGAGAAAATGCCATTCATTTTTCAGCTGAAGAGAAAGCTTTTAAAAACTTGGTATACACTCCAAATGTATATACTGCAACGATTGAACTTGACGGAGAAAAGTTTACTTCTATCCTACAAGACATCCAATTTCACCCAGTTACTGACAAAATCTTACACATTGATTTCTATCAATTGTTCGACGATAAAGCAGTGACTATGGAAATTCCAGTTAAATTGACAGGAAACTCTCCAGGGGTACAGATTGGTGGATCTTTGCGTTTCCCAAAACGTAAACTAAGAATCAAAGCTTTGCCAGCGAACTTACCAGATACTATTGAAGCAAGCATTGCTGCATTAGAGATCGGGGATAAAATATTCGTTCGCGAATTGGAGATTCCTAACTGTGAAATTTTACACCCAGAGAACACAGTGGTTGCTCAGGTGAGAATGTCGCGTGCTGCTGTAGACCCTACTGAAGAAGAAGCTGTTGAAGGAGAAGAAGCTGCAACTGAAGAAGCTGCTGCTGAATAAGCTCAAACAAACGATTATAAAGGTTCATTTTGACACATGTCGAAATGAACCTTTTTTTTTGACAGTACTTATACAATGACTTTTGTATTTTTGTCATCACTATACAGATTTGTTTTATGAAAAAATTCTTAATTGTCGGACTGGGAAATATAGGCGCCGAATACGAAAATACCCGTCACAATATCGGTTTTAAAATTTTGGACACTTTGGCCGATGAGCAAAAGGTTCGCTTTGAAACAGATAAACTCGGAGACTTGGCTAGCTTCCGATTTAAAGGACGTACCTTTATACTACTCAAACCTTCCACCTACATGAATCTAAGTGGTAAGGCTGTGAAGTACTGGATGGACAAGGAAAAAATTGCCCTAGAAAACATTTTAGTCATTTCTGATGATTTGAATTTGGACTTTGGAACTTTTCGCTTAAAAGCAAAAGGAAGCCCAGGTGGACACAATGGACTCAAAGACATCAATGCAAAATTAAACAATCAGAGCTACCCACGCTTTCGCTTTGGTGTAAGCGCTAATTTTTCAACAGGCAGACAATCGAATTATGTATTGGGAGAATGGTCCAAGGAGGAAAATCGTTACTTGCCAGAGTTGTTATTTAAAGGCGCCAATCTTGTCAAAGCTTTTGGAACCGAAGGTATTGGCAACACTATGAATAAATTTAATGGCCCCTTAGAAGCATAGCTATAAACGCAGTACTTATAATTTCAATTGCTGAAGAAAAGACCAGAGTACAATACCGGTAGTCACAGATATGTTTAATGAATGTTTGGTGCCAAATTGAGGGATCTCAATACAAGCATCTGAAGCACTCACCACTTCTTGTTGTACTCCTTTCACTTCATTTCCCATGACAATTGCATAGCGTTTGTCTTTTAAAATCTCAAAATCCTGAAGCAAGGTTGCATTGTCAGCTTGTTCAATAGAAGCGACTGCAACCCCTTCCTTTTGTAGCTTTTTTACAAGTGTCAGGGTGTCTTCAACATATTCCCATGCCACTGTATCTGTTGCACCCAAAGCCGTTTTGTGAATGTCTTTGTTAGGTGGGGTAGCTGTAATTCCACAGAGGTAAATTTTCTCCACCACAAAAGCATCACTGGTTCTAAACACAGAACCAATATTGTTCAAACTTCTAATGTTATCGAGAATTACAATTAAGGGAATTTTTTCTACTTCCTTAAATTCAGAAACTTCCAATCTCCCTAATTCACTGTTTTTTAATTTTCGCATGTCGCTTATTTATCCACATCAAAATTAATGCGAATTCTGAAGCTTGACAAATTTTTACGATAAGAATTAAACTCAAGTGTTTTTTTAAAATCTATATTGGTATTCAATAGAATTCTATTAGCTTTGACATTGTATGAACACAACACCAAGAACTTTTGTCATTGGAGACATTCATGGCGCTTTAAAAGCTTTGACACAGGTATTAGAACGTGCCAATGTTACACAAAAAGACACCTTAATTTTCTTAGGTGATTACGTAGATGGTTGGAGTCAATCTCCCGAGGTAATTAACTTTTTAATTCAATTAAAAGAAACGCACCATTGTATTTTTATGAGAGGTAACCATGACGACCTTTGTTATCGCTGGTTGAAATACGAAGAGTGCAATGACACATGGCTCATGCACGGTGGACAAGCTACCGTTAACGCATACGCAAATGTCCCCCTAAACTTGAGAAATATTCATATCCACTTTTTAGAAAACCTTCAAAATTATTATATCGATTCTCAAAACCGGTTATTTATTCATGCCGGATTCACAAATCACAACGGAGTGGAAAAAGAATATTTTGAAAAAATGTTTTATTGGGATCGTTCTCTATGGGAACTCGTTTTGGCAATGGACCCTACACTTCATAGAGAAAGCAAGTTTTACCCCAAACGATTAACGCACTATTCTGAAATTTATATTGGACATACTTCCCTAACTAGAATAGGCGAAAGCACCCCTAAAAACGCTGCTAATGTATGGAATATTGACACTGGTGCTGCGCACAAAAACCCTTTGACTATCTTAAACGTAGACTCGAAAGCGTTTTGGCAAAGTGACCCGGTCCATCTATTGTATCCAAACGAAAAAGGAAGAAACTAAACGAATTCATGTGTATAAAATAATGTCCATACCATTGGTTCCTAAAACCGTGTCAATTATTGTCTATACAATTTACTTCCTCCAAAACCTACTCTTATTTTAAGGATAAACTTTTATTTTTCGTATATTGTGGTTCCCTAAAATGTTGCTTACTATTCAGTAACGTTATAATACGGCACTTTATGTTGAAGTTTTATGACGATTGTAATTGAGAATACCCCTCAAATTAAGTGTGAATTGTAAAATATTAGAATATGAATATTCCGTTTTTAAAAAAAGTAACAGAGAATCATATAGCAGTATTGGTAACCTTTGTTTTATTGTTTCTGCTTGTTTTGTTAAAATTTCAAGAAAACAGAACTTTTAATGAAATAACTGATTCGACTGAGCAGAGTTTAGTCACTGCTGTGGAACACCCAAAATAAGTAATCTTCTATCTTTGATTCATACCAGACAGAATTGACAATTTTGTTTACTTAAATGTGAACAGAAGTTATACTGTCGAGAAACAACTACTTTACAAGTGTAGCCGTCGTAATAATAAAAGCTTTATCTTTCTACTAAACAGACTCTTACACGTTTAAAAAAAAAGACTGAACACAGTAAAGAAGTTCTAAAAACACTAGTTTTTTATACTGAATTCAACTATTTTTGTCGACTGATTAAATACTAAATAATTAAATCGCAAAGAAATGGCAAAAACATTGTTTGACAAAGTATGGGATTCACACGTTGTCCGTCAAGTACAAGATGGACCCGATGTATTTTTTATCGACCGTCATTTTATCCATGAAGTTACAAGTCCTGTAGCCTTTTTAGGATTAGAAAGTAGAGGAAATAGTGTTGTATATCCAGAGCGTACCTTCGCTACTGCAGATCACAATACGCCAACTATCAATCAACATTTACCCGTGGAAGACGCATTGTCTGCAAACCAGCTAAATGCATTGGAAGCTAACGCAAAAAAACATGGTATTTCTCACTGGGGATTGGGTGACGTAAACAATGGAATCGTACACGTAGTAGGTCCTGAAAATGGAATTACATTGCCAGGTGCTACCATCGTATGTGGAGATTCACATACCTCAACACACGGTGCTTTTGGTGCCATTGCTTTTGGTATTGGTACTTCTGAGGTAGAAATGGTATTGTCTACACAATGTATCATGCAGCCAAAACCTAAAAAAATGCGTATCAACGTAAATGGAAAATTAGGTTTGGGTGTAACACCTAAAGATGTGGCTTTATATATCATTGCAAAACAAACAACTTCTGGAGCTACCGGATATTTTGTTGAATATGCAGGAGGTGTTTTTGAAGACATGACTATGGAAGGTCGTATGACTGTGTGTAACTTATCTATTGAGATGGGAGCACGTGGTGGAATGATTGCTCCAGACCAAAAGACATATGACTATATTGCAGGACGTGCTCAAACTCCTAAAGGAGCAGATTGGGACAAAGCAATGCAATATTGGGAAACTTTATACACCGAAGAAGGTGCCGAATTTGATGTAGAATTCAATTATGACGCAGCCGATATCGAACCAATGATTACCTATGGTACCAATCCAGGAATGGGTATTGGGGTTACCAAAGACATTCCAACTGCCGAAAATGTAAAAGGTGGTGTGGAGACCTACAAAAAATCTTTAGGTTATATGGATTTCAACGAAGGAGATTCTATGATTGGTAAAAAGATCGATTTTGTATTCTTAGGTTCTTGTACAAATGGACGTATCGAAGATTTTAGAGCTTTCTGTTCTATTGTTGAAGGACGTAAAAAAGCAGACAATGTTACGGCTTGGTTGGTTCCAGGATCACATAAAGTTGTAGACCAAATAAAACAAGAAGGGCTAGATAAAATCATTACAGAAGCAGGATTTGTGCTTAGAGAACCTGGATGTTCTGCTTGTTTGGCAATGAATGATGATAAAATTCCAGCCGGAAAATTATCTGTTTCAACTTCAAATAGAAACTTTGAAGGTCGTCAAGGACCAGGATCAAGAACATTATTAGCTTCTCCTTTAGTAGCTGCAGCATCAGCTGTAGAAGGTGTAGTAACAGATCCAAGAACAATCTTAAACGCTTAAAAATAGAATAAAATGGCTTACGATAAATTTGAAGTATTAACAAGTACAGCTTATCCATTACCTACAGAGAATGTGGATACAGATCAAATCATTCCTGCTCGTTTCTTAAAAGCAACTGAGCGTAAAGATTTTGATATCAATTTTTTCCGTGACTGGAGATACAATGCAGATGGAACGCCAAAAGCAGACTTCCCTTTGAACCAAGAAAAATACGCTGGTTCTAAAATACTAGTAGGAGGAAGAAACTTTGGTTCAGGTTCATCTAGAGAACATGCAGCATGGTCTGTTTATGATTTTGGATTGAGATGCGTTATCTCTTCTGAATTCGCAGATATCTTTAAAAATAACTGTTTGAATGTAGGTGTATTGCCTGTTCAGGTTTCAGCAGCATTTGCAGATAGCTTATTCGCTGCAATTGAAGCAGACCCGAATGCACAAATCACTGTTGACTTACCTAAACAAACAGTAACTTTAGACGCTACTGGTTCCTCTGAATCTTTTGTTATAAACGGATACAAAAAAGGAAACATGTTGAACGGATTCGATGATATTGACTATTTAAAAAACATCGAAGGTGAAATTTCAGCATTTGCTGAAACACGCCCTTTCTAACAATAGAGAATTTACAGTAAATAATAGAAAGCGTTTCACCAATATGTGAAACGCTTTTTTTATCTTTGCTCCTTCTGATTTTCAACAAAACAAAATTGAGCAAAACTAGTTGTATATCAAGTATTAACGATCGAGAATTAGCCTTCAAAATATGAGTAAAAAGAGAATTGAAATAATGGACACTACACTTCGAGATGGAGAACAAACATCTGGAGTATCATTTTCGGTTTCTGAAAAATTAACCATTGCAAAATTATTACTCGAAGAACTGCACGTCGACCGTATCGAAATCGCTTCCGCTAGAGTTTCTGAAGGAGAACTCGCTGCCGTAAAAAGCATTACTTCTTGGGCTGATGAAAACGATTATTTAAACAAAGTCGAGGTTTTGACTTTTGTAGACGGTGGAAAATCTATCAACTGGATGCAAGAAGCCGGTGCTAAAGTTCAAAATCTTTTGACAAAAGGATCTTTAAACCATCTTACCCATCAATTAAAGAAAACACCAGAACAACATTTTGCCGAAATTTCTACTACCATTGAAAATGCCAAAGCAAAAGATATTGAAACCAATGTTTATCTCGAAGATTGGAGCAATGGCATGCGTAATTCACAGGAGTACGTTATCCAGTTTTTAGACTTCTTGAGCACGCAAGATATAAAACGCGTGCTATTACCAGATACTTTAGGTGTGTTAACACCAAAAGAGTCTTACGACTTTATCGCTAGTTTGACTGAAAAATACCCAAGTCTTCATTTCGACTTTCATGCGCATAACGATTACGACTTAAGTGTAGCCAATGTTATGGAAGCCATAAAGGCAGGAGCAAATGGTCTGCATTTGACAATTAACGGCATGGGAGAGAGAGCTGGAAATGCACCATTGGCAAGTGTTATTGCCGTAATCAACGATTTCCTACCAGCAATTGAAATCAATGTCAACGAATCTTCTTTAAACAAAGTAAGTAAATTAGTCGAAAACTTTTCTGGCTTTAGAATTCCTGTAAATAAACCCGTGGTAGGTGCCAACGTGTTTACACAAACTGCCGGTATTCATGCCGACGGTGACAATAAAAAGAACCTGTATTTCAACGACCTGTTACCAGAACGATTCGGAAGAAAACGTAAATATGCGCTCGGGAAAACTTCTGGAAAAGCAAACATTCAAAAAAACTTACAAGATTTAGGTTTACAATTGAATGACGAAGATCTTAAAAAAGTAACCCAACGAATCATTGAACTGGGAGACAAAAAAGAACTGGTTACACAAGACGACCTCCCTTATATCATCTCAGATGTACTCGATAGTAGTAGTCTGGAAGAAAAAGTAGTAGTTGAAAGCTATGTTTTAACGCATGCCAAAGGTTTAAAACCCTCAACAACTGTTTCAGTTCGGATAGATGGTAAATTATTCGAAGCCAATGCAAGTGGCGATGGACAGTTCGATGCTTTTATGAATGCATTGAGAAAGGTATATGCAGAACATACGAATAAAACAATTCCAACATTGATTGACTACGCAGTTAGAATCCCACCAGGATCTAACTCCGATGCCCTTTGTGAAACAGTCATTACATGGAAAAGCGAAACAAAAGAATTTGTGAGTCGAGGATTGGACTCAGACCAAACTGTTTCAGCCATCAAAGCAACTATAAAAATGTTAAACATTATTGAAATGTAATGTTTTTAAAAGATTTAAAACAAGAGTAAATTAAAAATGGCAACTCATATTTTGCGTTGCTGAATATTAAAACAAACAAAAATGAAATTAAACATTGCCCTTTTAGCCGGAGACGGAATCGGACCTGAAGTAATTGATCAAGCTGTAAAAGTTTCAGATGCAATTGCAAGTAAATTTGGACATGAAATCACATGGAAACCTGCATTGACAGGTGCGGCTGCCATTGATGCTGTAGGTGAACCTTACCCAGATGAAACACATGAAGTTTGCGCAAATGCAGATGCGGTACTTTTTGGTGCTATCGGACATCCCAAATTTGATAACGATCCTTCTGCGCCAGTTCGTCCAGAGCAAGGTTTGTTGAAAATGCGTAAAAAATTAGGCCTGTTTGCGAATGTTCGACCTACTTTTACTTTCCCATCATTACTAGACAAATCTCCTCTAAAAAGAGAACGTATTGAAGGTACTGACCTAGTTTTCTTAAGAGAGTTAACTGGAGGTATCTATTTTGGGGAAAAAGGAAGAAGAAACGAAGGTGAAACTGCTTTTGACAACTGTGTTTACACAAGAGAAGAAGTACAACGTTTGGCTAAAAAAGGTTTCGAATTGGCAATGACACGTTCTAAGAAATTGTGTTGTGTAGACAAAGCAAATGTATTGGAAACATCTCGCCTATGGAGAGAAACAGTACAAGCTATGGAAAAAGACTATCCAGAAGTAGAAGTAAGTTACGAATTTGTAGATGCTGTAGCCATGCGTTTGGTACAATGGCCAAATTCTTATGATGTATTGATTACAGAAAATTTATTTGGAGATATCCTTACAGATGAAGCTTCAGTAATCTCAGGATCTATGGGATTGATGCCATCTGCCTCTATGGGAGCTGACATTGCTTTATTTGAACCTATTCACGGTTCTTATCCTCAAGCCACAGGTTTGAATATCGCGAACCCTATGGCAACCGTATTGTCTGCTGCTATGATGTTCGAAAACTTTGGATTACAAGAAGAAGGTAAAGCCATTAGAGCTGCTGTAAACAAAGCTTTAGCTGAAGGAATAGTTACAGAAGACTTAGCCGAAGGTGGTACATCTTATGGAACTACAGAAGTTGGAGATTGGTTAGCAAAAAATATCTAATTTCCGATTTCCATCGAATATTTAAAACCGTCCAAAAGGACGGTTTTTTTTATTTAATTACCTCTCCAAGGGGAGATAATTCATCCACACCTACTAGGTTTAAAAAAACCTAGTAGGTGTGGACGTGCCGAAGATGTATAAAAACATCCCTATATTTACACCTATGAAAGACGGAAAAATGCTACACTTAGAACTCCCAACCGACCCACGATGGGTAAAACTCGTAGCTTCGAATATCGATGAAATATTAACTGACCATGCATGGTGTGAGCAAAAAGCGGCGACCAATGCCATTACTATTATAACCTTTAACCCGAATCTTAGCGACTTGGTGACAGACATGCTCTCGTTAGCTAAGGAAGAATTAGAACATTTTGAACGTGTTCACGAACTCATTGTAAAACGGGGAAGCACCTTAGGAAGAGAACGAAAGGATCCTTATGTAGGAGAACTTTTTCAGTTTATGAAAAAAGGAGGCTCCCGAGAAGAAGCTCTTGTAGACCGACTTTTGTTTTCTGCGCTTATTGAAGCCAGAAGTTGTGAACGCTTTCGCGTGCTTTCAGAAAATTTAAAAGATAAAGAATTAGCCTGCTTCTACAAAGAACTGATGATCAGTGAAGCTGGTCATTATACACTTTTTATTGGACATGCTAGAAGGTATGGTGGACGGGAAAAAGTTTACAAACGCTGGCAAGAGTGGTTGCAATTTGAACATAAAATCATTGCAAATTACGGCAAAGATGGATCTATTCACGGCTAGTAAATATGAGCACATGATTAGATACATTATTAAACAAAAAAAATCCTTCATCTAAGATGAAGGATTTTTTAATATGTAATTGATACTTTCTCTTAGTTTTCAGACTCTAAAAGCTCAAAGAATTGATCAAGCTTAGGCATGATGATAATCTTTGTTCTTCTGTTTTTCGATCTGTTTGCATCAGAATTGTTCTCCACTAAAGGAACATAGCTACTTCTACCAGCAGCAATCAATCTTTCAGGAGCAACATCGTGCTTGTTTTGCAATACTCTTACGATAGACGTTGCACGCTTAACAGACAAATCCCAGTTATCATCTAAAACCTCTGTTTTAATTGTTTTGTTGTCTGTATGTCCTTCAACCATAACATCCATATTTGGTTGTCCATTGATTACATCAGCTACTTTCTTTAAGATTTTATCAGCTCTGTTAGATACTCTAAATGAACCACTGTTGAATAACAACTTGTCATTGATAGAAATATAAACTACAGTCTTTTCAATATTAACTTGGATATCTTCGTCGTTCAAACCATCATCCAATACTTTCTTTAGGTTGAAAGCTACTGCTAAATTGATTGAGTCTCTTTTAGAGTTTACATTTTGAATGTGCTTTATGTACTCATCCTTTTTGCTCAATTGACTCAACGTCTCTTTTACATTTTCTGAAGCTGATTGAGAAATTACAGTTAAGTTATCTACGAACTCTAATGTCTTTTCATTTCCTTTCAACAAGTAATCTATCTTGTCTTCCAAAGCAGCATTCTTAGCTTTTTCTTTTTCTAAATCACTTGAAGTTTTAGATAAGTCAGATTGAGTGGTGTTTAATTCTTCTTTTGTATTTGAACTTTCGTTTTGTAATTCTGTGTATTGTTTTTTAGATACACAAGATGTTAAAAGCAATACGGAAACTGAAAATAATGCAATAAGTTTTTTCATGATAATGTTAAAATAATTTAGTTTTGCACAAATATATTAAAATATATATGAAACTTGTTGAATTTAAAAAGTTTTATATATAAGAATTAACCTATAGTACACAAAACGATGAATGTTAGATTATTAGTTGTTAGTTTATTAATCATTTCCTCATGCACAAAAACCGAGCCAAACCCTCAAAAAATTCAGGGAAATGTCTTTGGAACTAGCTTTCACATCACATATATCCATAAAAGAGAATTTATTTTGGAAAAATCAATCGATAGTCTATTCCACTTAATCAACAATTCACTCTCTACCTACCAACCATCTTCAGATATATCTTTAATAAACAAAGGCGATAGCACCATCGTTATTGATTTTTATTTTAAGGAAGTCTTTGAAAAATCGAATCGAATTTTTATTGAAACTGATGGGGTTTTTGATCCAACTATTGGAATTCTAGCAAATGCATGGGGATTTGGTCCGTCGTCCACTTCTGATCCTATAGATGCTACACGTGTAAAAGAACTGATGAAATTTGTTGGTTTTGAGAAGGTACACCTAAAAGACAGTAAGGTTATAAAACAACATCCTGAAACCTACCTCGACTTTAACGCTATTGCAAAGGGCTATGGTGTTGATGTGGTTGGCAGATTCTTAGAAAGTAAAGGCATTGAAAATTATATGGTAGAGATTGGCGGTGAGTTAAGAGTTCGCGGCAAAAATTCAGAAAATAAATTATGGAGAGTCGGTATTGAGAAACCAAATTTCGACGGCTCTCGTTCTTTGCAAGCCGTGGTCTCTTTAGAAAACATGTCCATGGCAACTTCTGGAAATTACCGAAAATTTAAAATAGACTCTATCACTGGTGAAAAATATGTTCATACCATTGACTCCAAAACAGGCTTTACAGCCAAACGAAATTTATTAAGTGCCTCCGTAATTTCATCATTAGATTGTGCCGATGTGGATGGATATGCGACTGCTTTTATGGCTATGGGCTTTGAAAGTACTTTGCTGTTTTTGGAAAAACACCCAGAACTAAGGGCTTATTTAATTTACACAGACCAAAAAGGAAACACAAAAGATTACACCTCACCAAACCTCTCACTTCAGAAGTTAAATTAATTACATTATGAATAGGGTTTCCTGCAAACAGGAAGAATTTCATCCGCAGACAAACAATAGCTATCAATTTCTTTTTGAGAAGCTATTTCAATACATGCCATTTCTTCAACTTCAAAACCCACTGCTCTCAGTCGGTCGAAATAGTCCATACCATAAACACGTACATGATCATATTGTCCAAAATGAACCTTTCTTTCTTCAGAAGAGGTTATATTAGAATCCTCATAGGTTTCTTTTCTAGCTGTATCTTGCGGCACTTGAAAGACACCTAAACCACCAGGCTTCATCACCCTGTACAACTCCTTCATGGCTTTGGCATCATCATCTATATGTTCTAAAACATGATTGCAAAAGACAACATCATAACTATTGTCTTCAAATGGTAAATTACAGATATCTGCTTTGACATCAGCCAAAGGAGAAAACAAATCTGTGGTAAGATATTCTACGTTTTTAAGTTTTTTAAACCGTCTGTAAAAACATTGTTCTGGCGCAACATGTAGCACTTTCTTGTCTGCTTTAAAAAAATCTGTTTTCGATTGCAAAAACAACCACAACAAGCGATGACGTTCTAAAGACATGGTTCCAGGCGCTAAAGCATTTGCTCGCTGCGACTGATAACCATAGGGTAGAAATTTCCGAAATGATTTCCCATCAATAGGATCTGTATAACGGCTCCCTTTTAAATACATACTCACAAAAGGCGCCGCCCAATAACTCATTTTAATAAGGAAAGGTCTCGGAATTGTATTTAAAATGTATGAAAACACTTTCAATATTATTTAAGGATTTTGTCTGAACTCATCTTCAGCATTTGTAACAATACCTAAGGCCTCATCTATATATTTAAACGTAGATAAGAGTTCTGGTTTTCCATTGACGAGTGCTACATCGTGCTCAAAATGCGCAGAAGGCTTTCCGTCTTTTGTTAAAATAGTCCAACCGTCATTGAGTTGATTGATGCTTTTTGTCCCCATATTTATCATAGGCTCAATAGCAACTACCATTCCCTCTGTGAATTTTTTACCTCTTCCTCGTTTTCCGTAGTTTGGCATTTCAGGGTCTTCGTGCATCACGCGTCCTAATCCATGTCCTACCAATTCTCTCACCACTCCATAACCGTGATCTTCTGCATATTTCTGAATGGCATATCCGACATCTCCGACACGATTTCCTGCCTTAAATTGTCGAATCCCTTCATACAAACTCTGCTTGGTTACTTCTAATAATTTTTTAGTTTCAGCAGCCACCTCTCCTACTTCGAACGTATAGGCATGATCTCCATAAAACCCATTTTTTAGCGCACCACAGTCTATTGAGATAATATCTCCTTCTACAAGCGGCTCTTTATTTGGAATTCCATGAACTACTTGTGCATTGGGACTCATACAAAGTGTATTTGGGAAATCATACAAACCTAAAAATCCGGGAGTTGCACCATGATCCCTAATAAAGGCTTCCGCAAGTGCATCTAAGTGCAAGGTACTAACACCAGGCTTTACCTCTTTGGCAAGCATTCCGAGGGTTTTTGAAACAATGAGCGCACTTTCACGCATCAATTCAATTTCCTCTAAACTTTTAACTGTAATCATAAAGGTCTCTTTTGAAAAGGCAAATGTACTTTAAAATTCCTGTACTTTTTGATGACATTGTGCAAAATTCAAACAGATAGCACTGTTTGCATCATCTTTTAAAAAAAGAAAAGAAGCCTTTTGGTTTTTGTTCAACAATTCCTTCTTCACCAAAGAAGTGCTGATGAATTTGTCCCCAACCTATAAAACCTCCAACATTTCTATCATCAATAAATATATCTGCGAGGATTTTTCTTCCTGTAGTATCTTCTATAATTTCATCTTCGTAATTCTTATTCACTGCATAAAATTCAATTCCATTCTCTTTACAAAAAGCAACAGCTTCTTCCAAACTTCTACCCGATCTAACCGTCCAAAGTATCAGACGATGCCCATGTGCTTGCAATTTTTTCATGGTTTCAAAAGCAAACAGCTGCGGATTCCCTATTTTAGGATAAGCATCTACAACAATTGTACCGTCGAAATCTATGGCAATTATTACATTTTTATGTGGAATCATGGGTATTGATTTGTTTTCTTCTAAAATACAAAAAAACAAGGAAATCATACAGTAAAATCGTGCGCAATGAAACAGTTTCCATTGCACACGTAATTCTTCTATTAAACTAAGGCGTGTCTTGTCATTTCAGCAGGTTGATCGACCCCCATCAATTTTAAAATTGTTGGTGCTACATCTCCAAGGACACCATCTTTGATTTCTTTTAAATCTTTATCGATCAAAATCATTGGTACAGGATTGGTCGTATGCGCTGTATGAGGACTTCCGTCTGGATTCATCATCGTTTCACAGTTCCCATGATCAGCAATGAGCAATGTACTATACCCATGCTCTAATCCTGTTTCAATAACCGCTTTTGCACAGGTATCAACAGCTTCACATGCTTTGATTGCAGCTTCCATTACACCCGTATGCCCAACCATATCACCATTGGCAAAATTTAGACATACAAAATCAGCATCTTCTTTTTCTAGGTCTGCACAAAGTGCTTCTTTCAACTCATAAGCGCTCATTTCTGGCTGTAAGTCGTAGGTAGCAACTTTTGGTGAGTTTCTCAAAATACGTGACTCTCCTTCGAATGGCGCTTCTTGCCCTCCTGAAAAGAAAAAGGTAACATGAGGATATTTCTCAGTCTCTGCTATTCTAATTTGTTTTTTACCAGCATTCGACAGCACTTCTCCTAATGTATTTTTGATATTATCATTGTTGTATATCACATTGATTCCCTCAAAACTCTCATCGTACATAGTTATTGTCGTGTAATACAAATCTAATTTCTTCATGCCAAAATCCGGGAAATCAGTTTGAGACAAAGCATTGGTCAATTCTCTTCCTCTATCAGTTCTGTAGTTAAAAAACAACACTACATCGCCTACTTTTATTTGAGCAGTTGGGTTTCCGTCAGTATCTGTCACTATAAATGGCTTGTGGAATTCATCGGTAATTCCTTCTTTATAATTACTTTCCATAGAAGCAATTATATCGTTTGTTTTAGTTCCTTCAGCGTTCACAACACCGTCATACGCTTCTTTTACACGCTCCCAACGATTGTCTCTATCCATAGCGTAATAGCGCCCAGTTACACTGGCCAACTGACCAGTCGATTCCTTCATATACTCCTGAACATCCTTAATAAAAAAGGTTCCTGATTTCGGATCACAATCTCTACCATCTGTAAATGCGTGTAAATACACATTGTCAACTTCATTTTCCTTGGCAACATCTAACAACCCCTTCAAATGGTCTATATGTGCATGAATACCTCCATTTGAAACCAATCCTAACAAATGAACATCTTTATTATTATCTTTTGCATATTGAAAAGTATCCAAAAGCGCTTGTTCTTTACCTAAAGTTTTTTCCTTGACTGCTTTATTGATTCTAGCCAAATTTTGGTACACAATTCTTCCTGCACCCAAATTCATATGTCCAACTTCTGAGTTTCCCATTTGTCCTTCTGGAAGCCCTACATGTTCACCATCTGTTCTTAAGGTAGCGTTTGGATATTGTGTATATAGATTATCGATATAAGAAGTTTTTGCATTAAAAACCGCTGACACTTTAGGGTCTTGTGTAACACCCCAACCGTCTAATATCATTAAGATTACTTTCTTGTTCATGGTTTGAAAATTTTTAATTGCACAAAGATACTCACTTATACCGTATTTTTTACACTCTATTCATTAATAATTACGCATACCTTTTCGTACACCAACTATAGCGAGCTTACCAAAGAACATATTCTATTTTGCATTCCTCAATACAGATAGATTTCACAAATAATCATTATTTTTGTCTTTCTAAAAACTTATATATCGATCATGGGAAATTTTGACAATCAAAAAATTCAAGAATATTTAAAAGAAGGCGCAGTTGTTTTAGACGTACGAACAGTAGCCGAATATGAGGAAGGGCATAGTGCTGGATCAGAACATATTGTGCTAGACACCATTCCTGGCAATATCGCAAAGATAAAAAACTACGACAAGAAGGTAATCGCGGTATGTAGAAGTGGCGCTAGAAGCGGACAAGCTACCGACTTTTTAAAACAACATGGTATAGACATTATCAACGGTGGACCATGGGAAAATGTAGACCAATACCTATAGGACAAAAAGAAAACGACTTAACACTTTACTGTTAAGTCGTTTTTTATAATCTATAATTATTTTTTGGTGTGTCTATTAACTTTTTTACGGCATAAAGTACAAATCCAACAATCGCTCCGGTAAGGGTACCCATATTTACAGGATCAAAATCGTGCCCTGTAATTAAATATTTTATATAAAATACGGCGGCTCCAATAACCAAACAACCTATAAACAAATTGAATTCTTTTTTAGACACATTTGCATAAAGTCCACATAATATTCCTGTAATGGACGCACTTAAAGTAATCTTAGTATAAATAACTTTATCAAAAGTATAAGCATTTACAAAATAAGCGCTGATTAGAATTCCAACAATTGCTCCTGAGATTAAACCTATACTTATTTTTTTCATTTCTTGAGTGAGTTGAGTACGTAAATATACTATTTTATTTTATCAATTTTCTAATTAAAACTTTATCCCAAGTTTTATCTCTAGCGCTTCTATCTTTTCTTGTAGCTGTTTTCTAAATTTTAGATGGGCCGCTGAATTTGAATGAAATGGCTTATGCGCAAGTCCTTTTTGTATATTTTCAACTTCTTTCTGAACTGAAATCACAGATGAAGTCATCCAAAACTCACTAAAAACAGACCAAATATAATCGATTGCCAAGTCATTCGGATGTAACATATCTCTTTTATAAAAACGATACTCACGCAGATCATCCATCATAATTTCATAGGAAGGAAAGTACCAATTAAATTCATCCTTTACCTGATGAATGGCAGTCAACAGATGCGACTTACTTAGGGTGTTTTCCATAAACCCATCCTTTAAGTGTCGGACAGGACTTACCGTATAAATGATTGTGAGTTCTGGGTTTAACTTTAATAGTTCCTTTTGTAAGTATCGTAACCCTTCAACTATCTCTGGCACACCCAGTAACACTTTATCAAATTCTCGTTGGGATACTTTATGACAATTGGCAACTACCTTCCCCTTGCTCCGTTCCTTATAAACCCATGATGTTCCAAGTGTTATAAAAAGATGTGATGCTGTTTTCAGTTTTTCATGTGTGGTTTCAATGGTTCGATTCATCGCCTGCAACACCTTTCCTTTGTCTGAATTCGAAAAATCAGAATGATGTACATAACTATGCCACAATTCATTGTGAAAAAACAAATCATCTTCCGTGAACACTCTTTTTTGAATACAATCTTGAAGTGCGTTTGCTATGGATACGGGATTAAACAACACTCCATAAGGATTCGTATGCGTGTCGAATTTATAGTAAGAAAGCTTGTTTCCTATATTTTCGGAAAAACAAGAACCAAACAATACGAGCTTCGAATGGTAATCTATTTGTTTTCCATGTGGCACTGATCCGATTTGGGTTCTAAAAGCTGTGGATTCCATAGTGTATTGATTCAGTTATCAAATAATTAAGGTTTACGAAGCACATTAGTTAACCCCCATCGAAACCACAAAACCTTCATTGTTTCTTACATTGAATACAGTTCCATCTTCAAAGATTAAATACTGTCCCTTAACCCCTTTAAGCACTCCTTCATAATGTTGAGATTTTTGGAGATTCAAACTTTTTACTTTCGTAGGGTATTGAGCTACTGGATAATTTAATTCATAAATTTCTTCGGAATCCTCTAATATATATGGATGTACTTCTTGCGGCAAATATGCAATAAGTTCCTTCTTCTTTAGTAATAAATCATCTGGAGATAGTTCATTTTTTAACATTTTTTGCCAACTTGTTTTGTCGCTCACAAATTTTTTGAGCGCAACTTCAGCCACGCCAGCTAAGTATCTATTCGGCACTTCTAATATGGCCAAAGCTTGGGTAGCACCTTGATCTATCCAACGTGTTGGCACCTGTGTTTTTCTAGTTACTCCAACTTTTATTTCACTCGAAAGCGCTAAATACACAATATGCGGTTTTAATTGCACAGATTTTTCGTACGCCAAGTCTCTATCCTCAATTCCTAAATGAGCAGTACTCAATTCTGGTTTTAATATCCATTCACCTGCTTGGGGCTGCTCGTAAAAACAATCATAACAAAAACCCTGTCTAAAAATCTTTTTCTCTTTACTACAGCTCATACACTGATACTTTTCAAACACAATGGACAGTTTTTTATCCAGTAGTTGATTGAAATTTAAAAAGTCATCCCCTATCTCTAAGTAATACTGAATCGTTTCGGCAAATTCAGTATTCATTTTTCTTAAAACTCCTTTAAATTCCATATATTGATTTGTATTGTGTTTTACCTTTTCAATAAAGATACTCCTATAGTTTTGTAAAAATACTATATGCGTTTATAGAAAGCAAACAATCCTTCTTTTATAAAATTTAAGAGTCCCCAATCTTTTCTATACATCTATTTTATTCATGCTTTTTTGAAAAAAAATCAGTACATTGGACTCGAATATGGCAGAATGAAGTTTGCGAAAGAAGTGTATGTATTGTCCTAGGAAGTATCCAAAGACAACAAAATATAGTATTGACCACTACTAGTTTAAACGTTATCTACAATTTCTACTATGAAATTCTTATTTGTTAATTCAATTCTCTCTTGGTTTTTAAAAAAGAGAAAGCACCAAATAGATTTGTTTTGTAAATACCCCGTTGAGGTGCAGCAGGAGCTGTTATTTAATTTATTAAAGACAGCCAAGAATACCGAAATAGGAAAACGCTATGCTTTTAAAGAAATTAGAAACTACCGCGAATTCGCAAAAAAAGTACCGCTTCAAAAGTATGAAAGCTTAGCTCCTATGCTTGAACGAACTCGTACAGGAGAACAAAATATATTTTGGCCTTCAAACATAAAATGGTTTGCCAAATCGAGCGGTACTACCAACTCTAAAAGTAAATTTATCCCTGTTAGTGATGAAGCTATTGAATACTGTCATTTCAATGTTGGAAAGGACATGCTGTCTTTGTTCTTTAACAACAATCCTTCCGCCGATTTGTTTTCAGGAAAAAGTCTTCGACTTGGAGGTAGTAGCGCAATATATGAAGACAACAACACTTATTTTGGAGACCTCTCTGCAATTATCATAGAAAACATGCCCTTCTGGGCTGATTTTAGCAGTGCACCAAGTCAAAAAACAGCCTTGATGACAGAGTGGGAAGCTAAAATGGATGCGATTGTAAGAGAAACCATCCATAAAGACATCACTAGCTTGGCAGGTGTACCGTCATGGATGTTAGTATTACTTAATAAAGTATTGGAGGTGACAGGCAAAGACAACGTCTTAGAGGTTTGGCCAAATTTACAGGTGTATTTTCACGGTGGTGTAAACTTCACTCCTTATAGAGATCAATATAAAAAACTAATTCCTAGCAAACGCTTTAAGTACTACGAGACTTACAATGCTTCAGAAGGATTTTTTGCCATCCAAGACCAGAATGACTCCAACGAACTTTTACTAATGCTCGATTATGGTATTTTTTATGAATTTATCCCCATGGATCAATATCATGGAGAAGATTCTACTGCAATTCCTTTAGAAGAAGTAAAATTGAACACAAATTACGCTTTGGTCATCACCACCAATTCTGGCTTATGGCGATATCTTATTGGCGACACCGTTCGATTCACTTCACTCAAACCTTACCGCATACAAATTACCGGCAGGACCAAACATTTTATAAATGTCTTTGGAGAAGAGTTGATTATTGAAAATGCCGAACATGCCTTAAAAGTCGCTTGTGAAAAAAGCAAAGCAGAAATCTTAGAATACACGGTTGCTCCCGTCTTTATGGAGCAAAAAGAAAGCGGTTCACATGAATGGATTATTGAGTTTAAAAAAGAACCTGAATGTGCCGTTACCTTTACCAACTATCTCGATAAAGCCTTACAAGACATAAATTCTGACTACGAAGCAAAACGTTATAAGGACATGACGCTCTCTTTTCCAAAAATCCATATCTCTAGGAAAAACTTATTTTACGACTGGTTAAAATCTAAAGAAAAGCTTGGTGGGCAACACAAAGTACCTCGTTTATCGAACAGCAGAAGTTTATTGGAAGAATTGCTTGTCTTAAACAAAAATTAAATCTTTCTATCCACTACATAATTAATCATAGCCTTGAGCGATTCTTTATAATCAGAATCTGGGTAAGATGCTAAAATACCCAATGCTTTAGATTGATATTCTTTCATTTTTCTTACGGTGTATTCAATCCCTCCATTTTCTTTCACGAAAGCAATAACTTCTTTCACCCTCTTTTTGTCTGTATTGTGTTTTTTTATGGAATTTATAATCCATTTTTTATCCTTTTCAGAACAGTTATTTAACGTGTAAATTAGAGGCAATGTCATTTTCTGCTCTTTGATATCAATACCAGTAGGCTTCCCAATTTTGTCCTCCGTATAATCAAAAAGATCGTCTTTTATTTGAAATGCAATTCCAATGAGCTCTCCAAACTTATGCATCCTCTCAATTTCGGCTTCATTTGCCGCCACAGAAGCAGCACCTATAGCACAACATGCAGCTATTAAAGTTGCCGTTTTTTGACGAATGATTTCAAAATACACTTCTTCGGTGATATCGAGTCGACGTGCTTTTTCAATCTGAAGCAACTCACCTTCACTCATTTCTCGTACCGCAACCGAAATTAATTTTAAAATATCAAAATCATCATTATCAATGGACAATAATAGTCCTTTGGAAAGTAAAAAATCACCAACCAAAACAGCTATTTTATTTTTCCACAATGCGTTTATCGAAAAGAAACCACGTCTTCTGTTGCTATCATCTACTACATCATCGTGTACTAACGTAGCTGTATGAATCAACTCAATTACAGAAGCTCCTCGATAGGTTCGATCACTAAAACCACCTTCAGAAACCATTTTAGCAACTAAAAACACAAACATGGGTCGCATTTGCTTCCCTTTCCGCTTAACAATATAGTAGGTGATTCGGTTCAAAAGAGGAACCTTTGTAAGCATAGACTCTTTGAACTTAGTTTCAAAAAGTTCCATTTCTTTGGAGATAGGAAGTCTAATTTTCGCTACAGCTTTCATTTATGAAAGTATCTGATGATTCAAGATATAATTAATTGTAAACATAAGAATTTAATACATACCATCTATTCTTTTGTACTTTTATTTGCCAACTGACCACAGGCTGCATCAATGTCTTTACCTCTACTTCTTCTAACGTTCACTACAATATCATTCATTTCCAAAACACTTACATAATCAGAGATAGCCTTAGCACTTGCTTGTTGAAACATCCCGTCATCAATAGGGTTGTATTCAATAATATTTACTTTTGAAGGAATGTATTTACAGAATTTCACCAAGGCTCTAATAGCTTCCTTATTGTCATTTATACCATCCCAAACGACATATTCATAAGTAACCGCTCTTTGGGTTTTTTGATACCAATATATCAAAGCCTCTTTTAAGTCTGCCAATGGAAAATTCACGTTGAAAGGCATAATTTTAGTCCTTACCTCATCAATTGCAGAATGCAGTGATACTGCCAAATTAAATTTCACATTGTCATCGGCTAGCTTTTTAATCATTTTTGGAACACCAGAAGTAGACACCGTAATTCTTCTTGGTGACATCCCTAAACCTTCTGGGGAGGTAATTTTATCGATAGATGCGAGCACGTTTTTATAATTCATCAACGGTTCTCCCATTCCCATAAAAACTATATTGCTAAGCTTGTGATTGAAATATAACAAACTCTCTTGATTGATTGCAGCTACTTGATCGTATATTTCATCTGGATTTAAATTACGCATACGTTTTAAGCGAGCCGTTGCGCAGAATTTACAATCCAAGCTACAGCCTACTTGACTTGACACACAGGCCGTTGTTCTTTTCTCAGTTGGAATTAGCACGGATTCAACAATGAGTCCATCATGCAATTTTACAGCATTTTTCACCGTACCGTCACTACTTCGTTGCATGTTATCAACTTCAATATGGTTGATAACAAAATGTGCCTCCAACATCGTTCGTGTTGCCAAAGAAATGTTTGTCATGGTATCAAAAGAATGTGCAGATTTACTCCACAACCACTCGTAGACTTGATTGCCTCGAAATGCTTTGTCTCCATTGCTTACAAAAAACGCTCTTAACTGTTCTTTTGTCAATGCTCGAATGTCCTTCTTTTGTACGCTCATATTCTGTGTCTTAAAAAAACCTCTATCCATTAGACAGATAGAGGTTTTCCATATTTTATAACGACATAGATTCTTAAAGAATCAACATTGCATCTCCATAAGAGTAAAATTTGTACTTCTCTTTCACAGCCTCTTCATATGCTTTCATTAAGAAGTCATAACCAGCAAACGCAGCAGTCATCATCATCAATGTCGACTTTGGCGTATGGAAATTTGTAATCATCGAATTGGCGATACTAAAATTATGAGGAGGAAAAATAAACTTATGTGTCCATCCATCATACGGGTTCAATCTTGAATTTGCTGAAACAGAAGATTCAATAGAACGCATGGCAGTAGTACCCACAGCACATACTCTTCTTTTTTCATCTAAAGCAGCATTAACTTTAGCCGCAGTACCTTCTGAAATAAACACCTGCTCAGAATCCATTTTATGTTTCGACAAGTCTTCTACTTCAACAGGACTAAAAGTCCCCAATCCAACATGCAGTGTTAAAGCCTCAAAGTCTACACCTTTAATCTCCAAACGCTTCATTAAGTGTTTTGAGAAATGCAAACCTGCCGTTGGCGCAGCTACAGCTCCTTCGTGTTTTGCATAAATAGTTTGGTAACGCTCTGCATCACTTTCTTCTACGTCTCTACGAATATATTTAGGAATGGGTGTTTCTCCCAATGCCGTTAATTTTTCTCTAAACGCTTCATAAGAACCATCAAACAAAAAACGTAAAGTTCTTCCTCTAGATGTTGTATTGTCAATAACTTCAGCAACCAAACTCTCGTCGTCACCAAAAAATAATTTATTTCCAATTCTTATTTTACGAGCAGGATCTACCAATACATCCCACAATCTATTTTCGGCATTCAATTCTCTCAAAAGGAACACTTCAATTCTAGCTCCTGTTTTTTCTTTGTTTCCAAAAAGTCTAGCTGGAAATACTTTTGTATCGTTCAGCAACATCAAATCACCATCGTCAAAATAGTCAATGACATCTTTGAACAATCGGTGTTCAATTGTTTGTTCTTTTCTGTTTAATACCATTAAACGAGCTTCATCTCTGTTTTCAGAAGGATATTCAGCTAATAATTCGTCAGGCAATTCAAAGTTAAATGCAGATAATTTCATTTGTATGTTTTAGAAAATGTGGGCAAATATACGACATCGAGATAGGGGTTGTCAAGTGATTGCCAATTTATTTTTAGACCTAGTTAGTTTGAAAGTTAGAAAAGTCGTCCCAGAAGGTCGGATATGATTTCGAAACCACCTTATATTCATCAATAAGTATGGAGGTCTTAAGTAATAACGGAGCAAAAGCCATTGCCATTCTATGATCTTGATAGGTAGCTATCACAACATCCTTATTTATTTTTGTAGCGGCTTCCAAATGCAAACTTTCATTAGTAACACGAATGTCCGCACCCAATTTTGTAAGTTCTTGTTCTAATGCCACCAATCTATCCGTCTCCTTTATTTTTAAAGTATGTAAGCCAGTTAAATTACAAGCTATTCCCATTCCAAAACAAGTAACAGCAATTGTTTGTGCAATATCTGGAGCTTTTATTAAATCGAACTCAACCAAGCTAGGATTTTCGAAACCTGTCTCTTTCTCCAAAGTAAGTGTATTGTTCACAAAGGTACTTTTTACACCAAATTGGCGATACAACAGTTCCAATACAGCATCTCCTTGTAAACTTTTCTCTTTGTATGCTGAAAGCGATATTTTACCGCTTTCACTCAACGCTACCAAACTGTAATAATAAGAAGCGGAACTCCAATCTGACTCCACAGTAACCAACGTATCCGCAATACGCTCTTTTGGCTGTACGCGAATAACCTGCCCTTCAAAAGAGCTTTCAATCCCTAGTTCATTCAGTAAGCCCAATGTCATTTGAATATAAGGTACAGAAGTAATGGCGCCTTCAAAGGTTAGTGTGATGCCTTGCTCCAAACTAGGTGCTACTAACAGCAAAGAAGAAATATATTGACTACTAACATTCCCGTTAATACGCACTGCGCCTCCTTTTAATTTGGTTCCTTTGATACGCAATGGAGCAAAACCGTCATTCTCAACATACGTAATATCCGCTCCTAAGGTTCTTAACGCATCCACCAAAATACCAATAGGTCGTTCCTTCATTCTTCCAGAACCAGTTAATATTACATCTGAACCTTCTTTAGTAGCCAACAGACTGGTAAGAAAACGCATAGTAGTTCCTGCATGTCCAATATTAATAACTCCTTCTTTAGAAGCCAATGCTTTTAGCATCAAATTCGAATCGTCAGAATTTGAAAGGTTTTCTATTTTTAGATTTGGATAGCGTTGCTGTAATATCAACAAGCGATTCGATTCGCTCTTCGAACCGGTAATTCGAATTTCTTGATTGATTTCTCCAGTATAGTGATTTAATTTAATTTGCTCCATTGCTATATTTTCTGTGCTTCATGCCAATAGACATGAATTATTTTTATAATATCTGTCCTATCGATTATTTTCTAGGACGCAGATTTTGTCTTTCCTTTCTTCTTGTAAAATAGGCCATCGACACACCATAAATAATGGCTAACAGCACTCTATTTAAAACGTATGTAAACCAAGAACCATCCTCAATACTTTGTGGAATTGCATGTAGGTTTTCATTTTTCATAAAGGTCAACAATGTCAATATGAAACTTATTACTAATAAAAAAATGATTGAAAAGCGTATTGCTAATTTCCAAAACGGTACTTCGAGAATATTTTTCGCCATTTTATTTTAGTTTAGAATTGTTGTGATGACGCTCATGATCACGTTTTGTTTTAAGGTCTAGTTTTTTATCAAAAGCGGCTTGCAAATCGATTCCAGTCTGATTTGCCAAACAAAGCACTACAAAAACAACATCGGCAAGTTCCTCACCTAAATCTTTGTTTTTATCACTTTCTTTTTCGCTTTGCTCACCATATCTTCTGGCAATGATACGGGCAACCTCTCCAACCTCCTCGGTGAGTTGCGCCATATTGGTCAATTCGTTAAAATAACGAACACCGTGTTCTTTGATCCAAGAATCGACTGCCAATTGTGCATTTTTAATATCCATAATCCCTTCCTGTTTAGGCTTGGCAAATATAAGCAAGTCTTTTAAGAAAGTCTAAGAAATCCATTAAGACTAACTTGTTATAACACAATAATGAAAAAATTACAGAACGAACTGCTCATTAGTACACCAAAAAAGTAGTAGCAGTAGCAGTAGCAGTAGTAGTAGTAGTAGTAGTAGTAGTAGTAGTAGTAGTAGTAGTAGCACTCTTGGCTAGCTATTTAACTTTTCAAAACCCTAAACGTTTCAGCTGAAGATGAAGTAACAACTCTCAACAGATATACCCCTTTGGGCAAAAAAGAAATATCTAATTCATTTGTTTTACTTTCTAGTATTTTTTGACCTCCAACCGATAGCAATTCAACTTTTTCCATAGGCCCTTCAATAGTAAGTTTCCCTTTTGTTGGATTCGGATAAAAACTAGGAATGTTTTGTGTTTGTAATTTACCAACACTAAGAATATCATCATAAACAAATGCATCGATATAGGCAACCACCTTATCTGCATTGTTTTCAGAATTAAATTGTAGCACTACTCTGTTAAAATCACTTCTAGTTATTGGATCTGGTGAGTTTTCATTTAAATTGATATAATTGTCATTTTCAAAATCAAATACAATTTCTTGCCATTGATCTAGCACTAGCGGTTTTATAATTTCACATTGGGTAAGCCATGGCGAACCCTGACTTCCATCTTGAAGTTTTAAGGACAGTTGATTGGGCTGCGTTCCTGTAATTCCATTCGAAGGCACATACACCTGTAAGGAAAATGTATTATTTGCAGTTAAATCGAAATTGGCAGACGTATCAAATCGAATATTTGCGTATGCACCTCCTGTATCGTCATATTTTAATACTGTATTCGACGTATTCATGGTTTCTTTGTATGGATTTGCAAACGCTGTATCCATTTCACAAGCATCCTCAGCCCATGTTGTTATGGTTCCATTTCCTTCAAAATCGTCGTGAATATTTGTTGCTGTTTCCGGAGGTGTAACCTCTGTCGCAGTGGCTTCATATACACGTATATAATCGATTTCCATAGCATCTTCTGTAAATGAAGCCGCTATACTCGGTTGAATTGCTATATTAAATAAAAAGTATTGCGGCGCATCGTAAGGCCATGTATTGGCATCTTTTATTTCTGGATTATAGGTATAATGCACCACACCATCTACACTAAAGATCATGCGTTCAGCATTCCAATCCAATTCATAGGTATGAAACTCTGTAGAAACTGTAGGAATTGATTGTCCTCCATGATTAACGGTCCCACCAAAACTCGAAGGTGTATGCATAGCACTCTGCACATAATTTTGATTGGTTCCCCAGTGTTCCATAATGTCGATTTCACCACAAGCAGGCCAAGGTGTTGTACCGTGACTATTCGCCCAATACCCACCATCTTCCGTAATATTTTGACCTAGCATCCAGAGCGCAGGCCAAGTACCAATTCCAGTTGGTAGTTTTGCCCTTATAGCAATTCTTCCATATTGCAAGACATATTTCGAATTCAATCTGGCCGAGGTATATTGTTTCATATACCCTTGATCGGTAAAGTTTTCTTTCTTAGCAACAAGATACAAGATACCGTTACTTACATACGTATTGTCTAGCCGATCTGTGTAGTGTTGTATCTCTCCGTTATACCAACTTCCTCCTGCTGGCAGTTTTGTCTGATGAAACCATTTTGTGTCATCAATCACTCCATCTGTATCAAATTCATCTGACCATAGCAAAACATCAGAGGTCTTTTGCTGTGCGCTTTGTTTTTTAGGTACTGTTTGACCTGAAAGAGGAAGCATCACAAAACTAAATAGGATTCTTACGTAAAATAGTCTCATTAAGAAATGTTATAAGTTTAGCTTGCTAAAATAGGATATTCAATGTGTTCCATTCAGTTTTTCGCCTATACGCAACCTATACAAAACTCAATTACTATACAATTTCCCTTAATTTTTGAGCTAAGATTGAAGAATTTTTAAAAATTCTTCTCTAGAGATTTCTTCTGCACCCAAACTCGCAAGATGAGAATTATAAACCTGACAATCCAGAAGTTTATAGTTTTCTTTTTGCAATTTTCTAACCAAATGAATAAAAGCTATTTTGGAGGTGTTGCTCTCTTTACTAAACATGCTTTCTCCACAAAACACAGTTCCAAGATCGACACCGTATAAGCCACCTACCAAATCAGTACCTCTCCATACCTCCACCGATTTTGCAATTCCATTTTTATGTAATTGGATATAGGCTTCCTGCATATCGTCAGTTATCCAGGTTCCGAGGTCATCACCTCTTTCTATTGATTTACATTGCTGTAGAACAGCTTCAAATGCAATATTATAGGTTACTTTATAGGTTTCCTTTTTGAGTAGACTTCTCATACTTTTGGAAACTTTAAGTTTATCTAAAAACAAAACCATCCTAGGATCAGGGCAATACCATATGATTGGCTCACCTTCACAATACCATGGGAAAACCCCTTTGGAGTAAGCTGCTTTCAACCGCTCTATTGATAGATCTCCTCCCAAGGCAATCACCCCTTCAGAAGACACTTCTTCAAGAGACGGAAATGAAAAATTGTTTTTAGATAGCCAATGCATAGGTTGGCAAAAATACAACTATTGTTTTAGATTGTTTCGTATTTATTTTGTCTGTATGACCTCCATAATCTGCAAGCTCAAAACTAGAATAACAACTCGAGCTAGTGTAAGCATATAAAAAGAGGAGTACCCGGTAAAAGTTAACTCATACACGAGCGCAAGGCCTACTTTGGATATTGACAAAAGCGATTTATTTAATAACCGAAGGCATTGCCACACGAGCGAAAGCTTGGGAGTCGGCCACCTTCAACTGCAGTCTAAGGTAAACTTATCCTCTAAACCCCTACTTAGATACTCACTCTACTATTTTATTCCACTACGACTAAGGTAAACTTGCTCACAGTGGTTTTCTCTTCAACATATACAAAATAAATACCCATTTCCAAATCAATAGCTATGGTTCCCGATTGGTAGTTGTCCTCTATTTGTACTAAGCTACCGCGGCTGTCAAATATTTTTATACTTGCCTCTGTTGTAAGCCCTACAACTTCAAAATTGGTACGCACCAAATTTGTCAATAAGGCAACCGTTGTCGTTTTTACGGATGGTGATACCGTTAGTCTTACATCACTATTTCTATAATCTGCTTCTGTTACAACTCCACCGGTGCTGGAATAATGATATGGAAATTTACCTGCGCTAGAGGAGGCATAAGTATCGAAATCTAAGGCGGTATCCAATCCATTATCAAAATAAGATCCATGCAACTCAATTCCGCTTTCGACAGCATCTGGTGTACTGTCATTATCAGTATCGGTATCTAAGAAATCCGGAATGTTATCACTATCGGTATCTACCGGTGTTAGCCTATCTGAGAAAGCGATATCTACACCGTTCTCTGCGCCATAGGAACGACTTGGAGCGATAAAATCCTCTGTAGTTTGGGCTTCGATAACATCGGGGATACCGTCGTTGTCGGAGTCTAAGTCTACATAGTTGGGTTTGCCATCTCCGTCGGTATCAAAAATATCGGCTATACGATCGTTATTGCTGTCTGTATAGTTGGTATTGCTTCCATCTCCATCGCCATCATCAATTACATCTCGGTAATTGAGAATGCCATCGCCATCTTCATCGCCCCAAATATCATAAGTAACATTTTGACCATTTTCCCAAAAAGTAACTTCACGTATATCTAAAATACCGTCGTTATCTAAATCTTGGTCTACGTTTTCATAATAATAAAAATTACCATCAATGCCACCCGAGAACAAATCCAAATCACCATCACCATCTAGATCACCAAATACAGGAGTCGTAATATTACTCGTGCTTTCTAAGCCATTAAAAAACATGTCAACCCTATTATCAAATAGCGGGGCTGTATAATCTCCTATATTTTTAAAATAATAATATCCCCCTAAAGCGTCTCCTGATAACAAGTCTTGGTCACCGTCTGCATCCAAATCTGCAAAAGCAGGAAAAGATGAATTCCCCACACTTGCATCTACATCATTCAAGGTCGTTAAGACTTCATTTTCAGGAAAGCTGGCAGCTGTCGCATTCCCTTCATTGCTATAATAGAAAAATCCGCCACCGAATTCACCTTCTAATAAATCGATATCTCCATCACCATCCAGATCAGTCAAGGCACAAGAAGTATATTGACGATATTCTTCAAAAGAACCATTTAGATCGCTAGCAACAAAAGACGCTCCGTCCAAAGTGATATCACTGCCACTAATGTCCGTATTTTCAAAGTAATAAAACCGGGTAGCACTTGATCCGGACAATAAATCCAAATCTCCATCACCATCTAAATCAACCAAACACGGCGTACTCAAATAGTTACCTGCAGAAAGATCATCGATAGTTACAGGTGTCCCAAAGTGGGCAAAATCAATTGTGTTATCCTCTCCATTAATATCTAAATTCTCGAAATAATGAAAATTTCCATAAAAGTCCCCAGCCAGCAAATCCAAATCTCCATCACCATCCAAATCACCCAATGCAACCGCACTATAGGCTCCGACGTCTGTAAGTCCTTCAAACGGGTTTGCTGCGCTACCATCTACTTCCAATAGTTTATAGGTAGGCATTTGTGCCTGTCCAATTGCCAACCCTAGCAAGAAAGCTCCTACCGTTATACTGAGTTGTTTCTTTTTTGTCAGAAGCGCATATGCTCGCTGAATTTGTTTTTTTAGTTTTAGTATCCGTTTTTTTAATATCAACTGTCGTTGAAAGTTCGTCCCCACAGTCTCTAAACGCTGTAGCTTACGCGAATACTGATTAAATTTTAAAATTAAATTGTTGTAATCCTGTACCTGTGTTCTCATTAACTTATATTTTGTTTATTTATATGCAAATGTATGTTTTTAAATATAAGCCACCAAGTAAATACAGGATTACATTACTGTCTATACACTAATGATTGTCTTTAACACAATAATAACACGTATTCCCATACTGCTATTTGAACCTTTTATTTCCTAAGAAGCAAAAAAAAGGCTGTTTGTAAACAAACAGCCTTTTATAATGTATAAAATTGAAAAAATTACCCTAGAGAAACTCTTGAGAAGTTCACTACTGAAACATCTCCTAAAGTTTGAACATATTGAGCAACCGTTTTCTTTTCGTCTTTGATAAAGTTTTGATCTAAAAGACATTGTTCTTTATCTAAAGTTGTATTGTCAGAAACAAATCTCTCCATTTTACCTGGTAAGATTCTATCCCAGATTTTCTCTGGTTTTCCTTCTGCTTTCAATTCTGCTTTTGCAGCTTCTTCAGCAGCAGCCAACACCTCTTCAGTCAATTGTGACATTGAGATATATTCAGGAACATTCTTCAATGTTTTACCCAATCTTCCCAATTCGATATTGTCTTTTTCAATAACTGCAATACGCGCTTCAGTTTCTGCGGCAACATAAGCTGGGTCAAAATCTTTATAAGACAAAGAAGTAGCACCCATTGATGCTGCTTGCATTGCCAAATCTTTAGCCACTACATCAGCACCTTCAACATTCGCTGAAAGACCAACCAAAGAAGCGATCTTATTTCCAACGTGGATATAAGAACCTACGAAAGGTGCTTCTACTCTAGTAAAGTCATTGATATCGATTTTTTCACCGATAACACCTGTTTGCTCAATTAATTTTTCAGCAACGGTGATTCCTCCAAAGTCAGAAGCTAAAAAGTCTTCTTTGTTTGAATAGTTCAATGCTTGCTCTGCTAAGCTCTTTGCCAAGTTAACAAAATCATCATTTTTACCAACGAAGTCAGTTTCACAACCTAATACGATTGATACACCAACGGTATTGTCTCCATTTACTTTTGCGATTGCAGCCCCTTCAGAAGAATCTCTATCGGCTCTTTTTGCAGCAACTTTCTGTCCTTTTTTTCTAAGAACTTCAATTGCTTTATCAAAATCACCTCCAGCTTCTACCAAAGCTTTTTTACAATCCATCATTCCAGACCCGGTTGCTTTACGCAACTTCATAACGTCTGCAGCTTTAATTTCTGCCATGATCTATTTTTTTTGTTGAGTTATACTTGTTGTTACAAACAACAATAAATAATTATTTTTCTTCTTTTGCTTCTGGAGCTTCAGCTACAACTTCTTTTGCTGCTGGTGCTTCTTTTGCTGCTGGTGCTTCTTTTGCTGGTGCCGCTTCTGGAGCTGCTGCTTCCTTTTTAGCCGCTTCAGCATTTTCTTTAGAAGCTTTTCTGTTGTTCAAACCATCTGCTACAGCCTCAACCAAGTAACCTAATACTTTATCGATAGACTTAGAAGCATCGTCATTTGCAGGAATTACAAAATCAACTGGTCTTGGATCAGAGTTTGTATCTACCAAAGCAAAAACTGGAATGTTTAACTTTTGAGCTTCAGAAACCGCAATATGCTCTTTCTTTACATCTACTACAAAAATTGCTCCTGGCAAACGCGTCATATCAGCAATAGAACCTAAGTTCTTGTCTAATTTTGCTCTTTGACGATCAATTTGCAATTGCTCTCTTTTTGACAAAGCGTTGAAAGACCCATCTACTTTCATTCTATCAATTTGAGCCATTTTTTTAACTGCTTTTCTGATAGTTACAAAGTTTGTCAACATTCCTCCAGGCCATCTTTCAGTAATGTAAGGCATGTTCACAGATGCTGCTTTATCAGCAACAATATCTTTTGCTTGTTTCTTAGTAGCTACAAATAAAATTTTTCTTCCTGAAGCAGCAATTTTTTCTAAAGCTGCTGCAGATTCTTCTATTTTAGCTGCTGTTTTGTAAAGATCAATAATATGTACTCCATTACGCTCTGTATAAATAAAAGGAGCCATGTTTGGATTCCACTTTCTTGTAAGGTGTCCGAAGTGCACACCAGCGTCTAATAATTCTTTAATTTCGATGTTTGACATTTTTGTTTTTGTTTACGTTCTCTGAGAATAGCAATGTGTAAGTAGCATTGATATTAAAATGGTCTTACACATTTAGATGCTAAACAAGCCCTGAATGAACAGGGCTTCGATAACTTGATTAAAATTATTGTTTTTTTGACCTTTTGAGGGGCCCAAAAAAATCCAATAAAACGGATTAACGTTTCGAGAATTGGAATTTCTTTCTTGCTTTCTTTTGTCCAAATTTCTTACGTTCAACCATTCTTGGGTCTCTAGTAAGTAATCCTTCTGGTTTCAACACACCTCTGTTTTCAGCATCGATTTCACACAATGCTCTAGAGATTGCCAAACGAATTGCTTCTGCCTGACCTGTTACACCACCACCAAATACATTTACTGTAATATCGAAAGACTCGATGTTTTCAGTCAATAACAATGGTTGTTGAACTTTATATCTCAACGTAGAAGTACTGAAGTAATCTTCAAAGCTTCTTTTGTTAACTGTGATATTTCCTTTTCCTTCTGATAAGTAGACACGGGCTACAGCCGTTTTTCTTCTTCCTATTTTGTGAACTGTTTCCATAATTATCTAAGGTCGTTAATGTTAAATGCTTTAGGCTCTTGAGCAGACTGTTGGTGCTCAGCTCCAGCGTATACATATAGGTTTCTAAATAATGCTGCTCCTAATTTGTTCTTAGGCAACATTCCTTTTACAGCCTTCTCTACTAAACGAGTAGGGTCTTTTTCGAACATTTCTGTTGCCGATAAAGATCTCTGACCTCCTGGATATCCCGTATGACGGATGTAAGACTTGTCAGTCCATTTCTTTCCAGTTAAAATAATTTTGTCTGCATTGATTACAACCACGTTGTCTCCACAATCTACGTGAGGTGTGAAGTTCGTCTTGTACTTACCTCTAATTAGCATTGCTACTTTAGAAGCAAAACGACCCAATGTTTGTCCGTCCGCATCAACAACTAACCACTCTTTGTTTGCAGTAGCTTTGTTTGCCGATACTGTTTTGTAACTTAATGTGTTCATACACTATTAGTTTTTGTATAGATTAATAAAATATTTTTCCCTTTTTACAGGGCTGCAAATATACTATTAATTATCTGCCTGAACAATAGCGAATTGAAAAAAAAACAAAACTACTTTTTAAAGAATTTTATTTTATGCTTTTTTTGAAGTTTTTAGTGCTATCCTTATTGATAAATCCGTTATCAGCTAACACAAATCTCTTTTATAAAGTACATGCTAAAAGTGACTGGGAAATACTAAGTGTTTTACTCGCTTTGAGCTTTAGAATCAACGATACAGCAATCCTAAAAAAGAGATCATACTTTTCAGAACCTAACAAGCTTACTTCGAGCAAACCCAAAACACAACTCCTAACTCCCCACTTACTTTAAAACCCAAGCATCATTTCGGCAATTAAAAAATAAATCAAGATTCCAAAAATATCATTGCTTGTAGTAATGAATGGTCCTGTAGCCAAAGCAGGATCAATTCCTTTCTTATCTAATAGAATTGGAATAAAGGTTCCCACCAACGCTGCAATAATAATAACAACAACCAAAGAACAAGCAATTACATAATTCACTGTCAAATCAAACCCCTGAACAAGACCATAACCTAACACCAACAAACCGAGCACAATTCCGTTCACCAAACTCAGTCCAACCTCCTTCATCAAACGATTCCACATACTTCCTTTGATATTGTCGTTCGCCAATCCCTGCACAATAATTGCGCTCGATTGCACACCTACATTTCCTGCCATTGCAGCAATTAGCGGCGTAAAGAAAAACAACATTTTATGTTTTTCCAAAGCTTCTTCAAAGCCTCCCATAATATAAGCAGCACCTAAACCACCAAACAAACCAAGCACTAACCAAGGCAGTCTTGCCTTTGTCAGTTGAATGATACTATCATCCGCCTCAACATCATCAGTAATACCAGCAGCCATCTGGTAATCTTTATCTGCCTCATCACGGATTACATCTACAATGTCATCAATCGTAATTTGCCCGAGCAATCGATCCATCTCGTCAACCACTGGCACCACAAACAAGTCGTATTTCTGCATGGTTCTCGCTACATCTTCATCTTGTTCATCGGCTCGTACAGACGTAATTTTCGGGTTATAGACTTCTCTTACGGGAGTTCTAGTAGAAGTTGTTAACAGGCTTTTTAAAGAAAGCCTTCCTTTCAACACATCATTATCATCAACGACATAGATCGTATGCACTTTATCGTAATCTGCAGCTTGAATTCGCATTTCTTTTACACAGCGAAGATTTGTCCAATTTTCATTGACTTTGATAAGCTCTTTCCCCATCAATCCACCTGCAGTATCTTCTTCATAACGCAATAGATCAACAATATCCTTCGCATGCTCTACATCTTCGATTTGCGAAATAACCTCCTTCTTTTGTTCTTCAGGCAACTCACCAATGATATCTGCGGCATCATCCGAATTCAACTCATCTATTTCTTTGGCTATCTCTTCTGAGGAGAGTTCTTTTAAAATTTTCTCACGTGTATCGTCATCGAGTTCTGTTAGAATATCAGAGGTTTTCTCAGCATCGAGCAGTTTGATAATATACAAGGCATCGTCGAAATTCAAGTCTTCCAAAACCTCCGCAATATCAGCATGATGCACTTCGAAAAACAACTGCGACACGGCCGTATTATTTCCGTCCGTAATCAACTGCTTTATATTTGCTATAAATTCAGGTGTAATTTCAACTTGCATCTTGTTCTATTAATGAGGTCAGGTTAATAAATTGAGCTACCGATAATTGTTCTGGGCGCTTGGTAAATAAATCACTTTGACGCAATTCATCTGATAAAAATAAGCTTTTCAAACTACTTCTCAACATTTTTCTGCGCTGCCCGAAGGCCGTCTTCACCACTTTAAAAAACAATTTCTCATCGACCGGCAAGCTGTAATTCTCTTTACGAATCATTCGAATCACACCAGAATCCACTTTTGGAGGTGGATCAAAAACAGTGGGTGGTACTGTAAATAAATACTCAACATCGTAAAATGCTTGTGCCAGAACCGAAAGAATTCCATATGCCTTTGACCCCTCTTTTTCTGCAATTCGTTGTGCTACTTCTTTTTGAAACATCCCAGAAAACTCAGGAATCTGATGTCTGTTTTCCAGGGTCTTAAAAACAATTTGCGTTGAGATATTGTATGGAAAGTTTCCTATGATCGCAAAAGGTTCCTCTTTAAAAAAATCGGAAATATTTATTTTCAAAAAGTCTTCAGAAATAATTCTTGAAGACAAATTCAAATAGGTATTCTTTAAAAATTCAACAGACTCTGAATCTATTTCAATTACGTGCGTCGTAAATGGTTTCTTTAGCAAATATTTCGTGAGCACCCCCATTCCAGGACCAATTTCTAAAACGGTATTATAATTCGTCTCAGTCAACGTATCAGCAATAGATTTTGCGATATGTTCATCCTTTAAAAAATGTTGTCCTAAATGTTTTTTTGCTCGTACCGTCATTGTAGTAAATTACTGGAGGTTAATGCACTTAGTTGTTTGCTGTAAACTGTTCATCTATCAACTGCATTTCAGTTTCAAAAAAAACAAATTTATTCCCAAACTTCGCATTGGCTCTATTTTTTAACAAGGAAGCATTTTCTCTATAAAAAGCCTTTAAAGCCTCTATCGTTTCAACCATATACTGTACACTATATGTAACTCCCCCCATCTCTTCTTCTACCATTACTTTGCACAGTTTTGCTGAAAGAAACTTACCTGTTTCCAACATATCAGGAATATGAGTGTCTTGCATCCAAGACAACCATTCTTGTTCAACAGATTCGTCTATGTTAGTTGTAACATTGTAGATATACATAATTAGCAAATTTTATTCAAATCGTAGGAACCAAAGATAAGGAGAATGAATGGGAAATAAAATAGAAAAACTCACCCATTTCAGCTGTACACCTTGCCAATTTATTTATTTATTTATATATTGGTGACAATTACGAATGGCTTTGGATTTCCCAGCCATCTATTCCCCCATTATTTACAAACACTATTAGCATCTGTCGAATGATTCCGACAAGTTGCTAAGAGGCCTGTGTTCTTTTAAGTATTGCAGGTTAAAAAAGGTATTTAATACAATGAAAAAAACAATGGTATGGGTAGGGTTCTTCATAGGATTTCAGATCTCAGTAAACGCACAGTCTTCGGAAACTACTTCAAAAATTTTTATTCAAAAAAACAACGGCGATATCATTTATGCTCCGACAATTGAATACAAAACCCCCTTATTCAAAAAAAGCTATCTCGCATACGGCAATGATAAAATTGACGCAAGTGAAGTTAAATTTTACCAAATCTTGGACGACTATTACATCAATCTAAAACCTGTCGGAAAAGGATTTGCAAGAAGAATAATTGAAGGAAAAATTAATTTATACGAACAAACAACTATGAATGCGGCTCCCATGTGGGGACCGTCGCCTGCAGGGTTTAGTGTAGGAATGACCTCAACTACCTCACATACAAGCAGGTATTATAATTTTGGTTTTGAAGATGCTAAAGTCGCGAATTACAAAAATTTAATGATTGATATGAAAGATAACGAAAATAGCATTGCTTCGTTAGCGCGGTATCAAAAAAACAGAAACAAACGTACTTTATGGTATGTGATTGGAGGAATTGCGATGGTAGGAGGTATTTTAACAGCTACAAAAGGTACCGGTGAAACAACTCAATCCTACAATTTTGATACCGGTAGACTTGAAACTGTGGAGTCTACTGAAATTAGACCCGTCAATCTTACCATTGGTATTTTAGGCTTTGCAACCATTATTACCACCTATGTAATCTCAAGAAAAAAGACAGACCACATCAAAGAGGCCATTTTGATTTACAACCAATAGCCATTGCATTGCAGCGAAAAATCGGAACGCTCTATTTGCAATTAGTCAATCTTATCAAATCCTGTATAAGGAACAAGTACCTCAGGAATTGCAATACCGTCTTCGGTTTGAAAATTCTCAAGCAACCCAGCCAATATTCTCGGTAAGGCCAAAGCGCTTCCGTTCAAAGTATGCGCCAATTGATTTTTCCCCTCGCTGTTTTTATATCGAAGTTTCAATCGATTTGCCTGAAAGGTTTCAAAATTAGAAACTGAACTCACTTCCAACCATTTTTGCTGTGCTGTTGAATAGATTTCGAAATCGTATGTCAAAGCGGAAGTAAATCCTAAGTCGCCTGCACATAACTTTAAAATTCTATATGGCAAACCAAGTGCTTCCAAAATATTTTTAACATGTGCTACCATTCCATCTAGCGCTTCGTAGGAATTTTCAGGAAGCTCTAGACGTACAATTTCAACTTTATCGAACTGATGCAAGCGATTCAACCCTCGTACATGTGCTCCATAAGACCCAGCTTCTCTTCGAAAGCACGGGGTATATGCGGTGTTACAAATTGGAAAATCAGATTCCTTTTGCACTACATTTCTATACATATTTGTCACAGGAACTTCAGCTGTAGGAATCAAATACAAATCATCTTTAGCATCATGATACATCTGACCTTCTTTATCTGGCAGCTGTCCTGTTGCAACACCAGAAGCTTCGTTTACCAAATAGGGCGGTTGCACCTCGTTATAACCAGCAGCTGTATTTTGATCCAAAAAGAAATTGATCAACGCACGTTGTAAGCGCGCTCCTTTTCCTTTATACACAGGGAAACCGGCAGCACTAATTTTATTCCCCAATTCAAAATCGATGATATCATATTTCTTTACCAATTCCCAATGTGGCTCCGCACCTTCGTATAATTCAGGAATGGTTCCGTGCTCAAACACAACTTCGTTATCTTCTTCAGAAGTTCCAGCAGGCACCAATTCATTCGGTATATTTGGAATGGTATACAAAAGTTCTTGCAGGCTAGTGGCTGCATTCGTCAATTGCTCAGAAAGCAGTTTGGACTCCTCTTTCAATACGGCTGTTTTTTCTTTTAACAAGCCCGCTTTTTGAGGCTCTCCAGACTTAAACAACATACCAATCTCCTTCGACAACTTATTAGATTCCGCCAAAGTTGCGTCTAATTTCGCTTGGGTTGCTTTACGGTTTTCATCATGCGCTATCACGGTATCAATCGTTTCTAGGGCATTCTTAAAATTCCGCTTTTCTAAACCGTTCAAAACGATTTCTCTGTTGTCTTTTATATACTGAACTTGTAACATTTGTCTGAATATTTAAAAAGGCAAATTTATAAAAATAGATTTTCTAATGGGGTATAAATTCTAGAATTGTTTCGAGGAAAGCTGTGAAGTATTATAAGCTGTAAACAACTAGTTTTAGCCGTATTACGACATGCTCATTTCACTCAGTAATGCCATAGATTTTGAGCGATCTTTTGACAGTTGTGCTTTGAGACTATCTACAGAATCAAATTTTTGCTCTTCGCGTAAAAAGTCTAGCAACTGTAATTGCAACGTCTCGCCATACAAATCACCGTCAAAATTAAAAAAATAAGTTTCAATGGTTTGAGAATCTCCCTTCACAGTGGGTCGTACTCCAATATTCATCATACCATACACCCATGTACCGCTTAACAAAGCACGTACTAAATAGGCTCCCTTTTTGGGAATCAGTTTATAAGATTCTGCCACCTCTAAATTTGCCGTAGGAAAACCAATCGTATTCCCTAAGCGCTCACCTCTCACTACCGTTCCAGAAATCACGAAAGCATGTCCTAAGTATCTATTCGCCTTTTTAACATCTCCTTCATATAGTGCCTTCCTAATTTTTGTAGAACTCACCGATATATCATTGACATCTAGTGCAGGAATTTCATTCACTCTAAAATCATACATATGACTGTATTCCTCTAACTGTTCAAAATTCCCTTCTCTATTTTTTCCAAACCTATGGTCATAACCCACCACCAATTCGGCAGTATTCAAATGATTTACCAATACGTCTCGCACAAAGTCAAAAGCGCTAAGTCGCGAAAAATCCGCATCGAACGGATGAATAATCAAATAATCCAACCCTGTCTTTTCCAAAACTTCAATACGTTCTTGAATACTATGAATTAACTGAATGGAATTGTCTTTTTGAATGACCATTCTTGGATGCGGAAAAAAGGTAAGCAGCACTGAATTGCAGCTTTCTTTCTTGGAAGTCGCAACCAATTGCTCAATGATTTTTTGATGCCCAAGATGAACACCATCAAAAGTTCCAATGGTAACTATGGATTTCTTTGATTCTTCAAAATTTTTGTAATTCTCAATTACTTTCAAACGGAAAAAATTAACGCTGTATAATGTTTGCAAATTTACACCCATTTTTTATTTATTGACTCCATTCTATAAAAGATTTCTATTTAAAATAAAAAAAACAACACCTTTCTATAAGCATAAACCTTAAGTTCTTACAATTAAGCAAGCAATTTTAATTATTTTTAAATAAGTTTGTGACTAAGAAGTATTACCGATATGACACAAACCCAACTAAAGATTGTTTTCGCATTGCTGTTCTGCATGGGCGTGTATATGGAAGCTTCTGCACAAACAAATCAGCTTTGGACCCAATCGTCTGAAGACAAGTTATTACTTTTTCAAAAAAACGCGCGAAAAACCACCCCACAACAAGAGCGTATCTTTCGGTTAAATCTCGATCTACTAAAGAGCAGACTAAACAAAGTACAACCTATTGGAGGAAAACAGCAAAAAAAAGCTTCCCTTGTTTCCATTCCATTTCCAGACAAAAACGGAAAACTGCATAATTTCGAGGTATGGGAACTTCCTTTATTAAGTTCTGAACTTCAAGAAAAATTCCCAAACGTCCGTTCCTATATTGGAAAAAAACTTAGTCCGCCGTATAACACCATTCGATTTAGTTTAGGAACAACAGGTTTGCATGTAATGAATTTCACCCTAACAGGAGACACTGAGTTTATAGATCCTTATACCAAAGACGGATTGAGCTATACAGTTTATTCAAAAAATGAATTGCCACAAAGAGACCGTTCAAAAGTATGTCTTGTTAAGGAAAACAGCACACAAGCTAAAAGCAACCGTGCTCTTGAAGCGATCGTTGGAGATGGCAAGCTTCGAACGTTCAGATTGGCATTGTCCTGCACAGGTCAATATGCGCAATTCCATTTAACGGATCAAAACATTCCTGAATCTGCTACTGAAGCAGAAAAAAAAGCAGCAGTGTTGTCTGCAATGAACACAAGCATGACACGCGTAAACGGAATCTTTGAGAGAGATGTAGCGCTTACCATGCAATTAGTTGCAAACAATGAAACAATTATTTACTTAGACGGAAACACCGACCCCTATGTTGCCGTAGAAGACCATATTGCAACATTAAACGAAATACAAACTGTTTGTGACACTCAAATTGGCACAGCCAATTATGATATGGGACACTTATTTAAAATTGGAGGCGCCGGGTATGCAGCGCTTAGTTCCGTGTGTACTTCCATAAAAGGAAAAGGTTTTACAGGTACCGACCCTCCGCTTAGAGATGCATTTGATATTGACTTTGTAGCACATGAAATTGGGCACCAGTTTGGAGCCACACATAGCTTTAACAATTCGTGCAGGAGCAACCGAACCAACGCAACAGCAGTAGAACCAGGAAGCGGAAGCACCATTATGGGGTACGCAGGCTTTTGCTCCCCAAATATTCAAGAGTTTAGTGATGCTTATTTTCACACGGTTAACGTTGAACAGATGTATAGAACAATTACTGTTGGTGCGAGTACTTGTGCAACTATTACTGGCACTGGCAATACGCCACCCACTGCCAATGCTGGTTTAGATTATACCATCCCTAAATCAACCCCATTTGTACTTTCTGGTTCAGCCACAGACACCTCTGGAAACCTCACACATTGCTGGGAGCAAACCGATACGCAAATTGCTAACATGCCTCCCTTACCTAACAATAGCGGTGGTCCCTCCTTCCGTTCTTTGCCACCCACAACAGACATGAAACGATTTTTCCCTAAGAAAGAAACTGTTTTAGCAGGAGAAACTGGCAGCCAATGGGAACAACTCCCCTCTGTAAATAGAAATATGAATTTCTCCTATACTGTAAGAGACAATGAGCTTCCTGCAGGGCAAGTCGCTAGAGACAAAATGACGGTTACGGTAACCGAAACTGCAGGTCCTTTTTTGGTAACCTCTCAGAACGAATTCGAAACCCTTATCGCGCAAAGTTTTCAGACCGTTACTTGGGATATTGCCAACACCAACTTAGCGCCCGTTAATGCAACAACTGTCGACATCTTTTTATCTACAGATGGCGGTCAAACGTTCCCCATCGTTGTAGCGACTGATGTGCCAAATGATGGTAGCGAACAGATAACCATTCCAAACAACCCAACCACTACAGCGAGAATAAAAGTAGCCGGTTCCAACAACATTTTCTACAACATAAATACTTCGGATTTTGAGATTATTGCTACCAATTTCTCAATGACGCCTGAAGAAAACCCTGTTTCAGTATGTGCTCCAAACTCGGCAATAATTAATTTCGATTACAACACCTATAGTGGATTTTCTGAAGAAACAACATTCCAAATCTCTGGGCTTCCAGAAGGTGTTAGCGCTGTAATTTCTCCTGAAACCGCAATTGCAGACAACACAGCTGTGAGCATTACTATTTCTAATATAGCAAACATACATCAAGGGGTATATGATCTAATTATTACTGGAACTTCTGCGACAGACGAAAAAAACACTGAAGTTAGACTAGACATCTTTGAAGAAATCTCAGGTGTTCCAAGTCTCATTTGCCCAGCTAACAACAGCATCAACACGCCACTATTTACAGAATTCCATTGGGCACCGGACAGCAATATCCGAAGCTATTTACTCGAAATTTCGAGCGACCCATCTTTTATGGACATTATTGATTTTGTAGAGACTTCAGAAGCTACCTATATTTCAAGTGCCTTGGAAACAGAAACTACATACTACTGGAGAGTACAAGGAGAAAACCTATGTGAAACAGGCAATTTTTCGCCAACAAACACCTTCCAAACAGGTAGTATCGAATCCTTTAATTTCGACGCTGAAACTGTTCCGGCCTTGATTCCAGACAACGATCCGAACGGACTTTCATCTGATCTTACGATTGATGCTATGGTTGAAATTTCAGATATAAACATCCTTATTAACATTGAACATCCTTATGTTTCTGATTTATTTCTGAGTTTGACAAACCCCAATGGAGAAGTCATTACCCTGGCATACGATCGAAATCATGAAGGCGCTAATTATACCGAAACGATTTTTGACGATGCAGCCAATCTCAGTATTCCACAAGGAAGTCCTCCATATACAGGCAGCTTTAAACCCGCTGAACCTTTGTCCAATTACAATTTCTCCATGAGCAACGGCACTTGGACATTGTTTATTGAAGATACTGCCGCCAATGACGAAGGACATTTATTAGATTGGAGTATACAAATAGAAGGTATTGATGCTAGCAAACAGCGTTGTGATCTACCTCTTACGATAGCTCCCAAAGGTTTTTCACCTAATAATGATGGCGTAAACGAAACATGGATATTGAGTAATATCAATATTCCCAATGACAGCGCAACAGAAGCGTTTCCAATTGTTCAGGTACGTATTTACAAACCTACAGGAGAATTGATCTATATTTCTGAGCATTATGACAATCTATTTGATGGCACTTCCACACGTGGAGAAAAATTACAAGTAGGCAGTTATATTTACGAAATTACTTCAGAAAACCCTGACTTTACGCATCAAAATGGTTGGTTGTACATTAAGTACTAAGGTCTTAATATTGTACAAACAATGCTTTTTTTTAATACAAACGCAATGCTCTTCGAAAAAAATATTGTATTTTCATACCAAACTAACTCACAAAAATTATGAAAAATCTAGCATTATCCTTATTGCTTATGGCAATAGGATTCACCACTTATGCACAAACAAAAGTCACAGGAACTGTTGTAGATTCTAGTACGGGCACCCCTATTCCGGGAGTCAACATCACTATATCTGCTGCTTCTGATGGAACCGCTACGGACTTCGACGGAAAGTTTAGCTTTGAAACAGACCAAAGTCCACCTTTTGAGTTAAAAGCGAGTAGTATTGGTTTTGAGTCTAGTACATTACAAGTAACTCAAAACAACCAATCACTTTCATTTACTTTAAAAGAAGGAACCTTATTAGACGAGGTTGTTGTGTCTGCCTCTAGAACACCAGAACGTATCTTTGAATCACCGGTAACCGTTGAACGCTTCGGTATCAAAGAAATTCAAAACACGGCTTCCATTGATTTTTACGACGGACTTGAAAACCTAAAAGGTGTTGATATCAACACAAACAGTTTGACCTTTAAAGCAATTAACACCAGAGGTTTTGCAACTTTTGCCAATACGCGATTTATGCAGTTGGTAGATGGTATGGACAATTCGGCGCCTGCCTTAAATTTCCCCTTAGGTAATTTATTAGGTATGATTGAAACGGATGTAAACAGCGTAGAACTCCTCCCAGGAGCTTCTTCTGCCCTATATGGTGCCAATGCTTTTAATGGTATCTTATTTATGACCAGTAAAAATCCATTCGACAGCCCAGGAATTTCTGGCTATTCTAAAATTGGTATTACTTCTCAAGAAGCTGCCGGAAACAACTCATATACCGATGTAGGTGTGCGTGTTGCACATAAGTTTAGCGACAAATGGGCCGCAAAAGTAAACTTTGGATACCTAAGAGGTACGGATTGGGCTGCTAACAATCGTGATGGTAAAGCAGGGACTGGTGCTACTAGAGCAGACATTGACTACGACGGTGTCAATGTGTACGGTGATGAGGTAAGTGAAAACATCAAATCTGTTACTGAGAAATTGATCAAGGCAGGAGTTCCTGGATTCAATCCCGGTTTAGAAGACGAAATTCCAGATGTCAAGGTAAGCAGAACAGGGTATGACGAATCTGACCTAACAGATTACAAAGCAGAAAGTATCAAAGCAGATTGGGGCGTATACTATAGGCCTAATGAAAATGGACTGGAGTTCTCCTATGTAGGTAAATACGGTTCAGGTTCTACCATTTACCAAGGTGTTAACCGCTACTCCATTGATAATTTCTGGTTAACCCAGCACAAATTCGAAATCAAAAACGACCATTTCTTTGTCAGAGCCTACGTCACAGAAGATAATGCAGGAGACTCCTATGACATGGTTTTTACGGGAATCAACATCAATAGAGCGCAAAAATCAGATCAAATTTGGTACGCTGAGTACATCGGAGCATACAAACAAGCTTTCGATGGTAATATTCCAGGCGTCCCAGGTGGAATCGAAGATGTCGCACATGCCACAGGAAGAACAGTTGCAGACGGAGCAACTACTAATGGACCTGCTCGCTTTGAACCTGGAACACCAGAATTTAAAGAAGCTTTCGATGCATCTATCACAAACCCCGATTTATCCGTTGGTTCAAAATTTCAAGACAACTCAAAGATTTATCACGGTGATTTTAATGGAAACCTATCGGAGTATTTTGATTTTGCCGAAATCCAACTGGGAGGTTCTTTTAGAAGATACAGCTTAAACTCTTCAGGTACCATCTATACAGATACAGATGGAGCCATCAATTATCAAGAAATGGGTTTCTATGCACAATTGCAAAAAGGGATGCTAAAAGATGAGCGCTTGAAATTAACGGCTTCTGTTCGTTACGACAAATCGGAGTTGTTTGATGGCTTCTTTTCTCCCAGAGTTTCCTTAGGATATTCCATGGGAGCAGAGAAAAATCACAACATACGGGCCTCGTTCCAGACAGGATTTAGAAACCCAACCACACAAGATTTATTCATAGGCCTGAATGCAGGAAGAGCAGTCTTGGTGGGAGGTGAAGAAAGTAACCCTTCTCGATATGAGGATGACTACACTGTTAGTAGGTTTGCGCAAGATAACTTAGGACAACCTGCAGTAATAACTCAAACTGGAGAAAGCGCTTATAACGGATCTTTGAATTCAAAAATAGGCGAGTATTTAGGGGGACACAATCCTTTAGACGACGGGAAAGACCAAGTTGCAAATCCCGACTTCGTAAAACCTGAACAAGTAACTTCTATAGAAATTGGTTATCGCGGAAAATTAAACAAGGTAATTATTGACATCAGTGCTTACCACAACAATTACCAAGATTTTTTATCGAATGAAACAGTTGTAGCTACCTATTATGGAAATACTTCAAATTTTGATCTAACAGGTTACGACCCTCAAAATCCAGCATCGATTGGAGGTTTAAATCCAGACACACAAATGATTTTGGCTGCACTAAGTGAAGATGATTTTCAAGCATATCAAGTGTACACCAACACCGATGCGGATGTAAGCTCTTATGGAGCAGCGGCTTCTGTGAATACCAAAATATTTGGTGGCTATGACTTAGGTATCAACTACACCTATGCAAAACTCGAATTTGACCAAGAGGCCAACCCAAATTTTCAAACAAATTTTAACACGCCAGAGCACAAGGTAAAAACTACGTTTGGACATCCTCAAATTGTAAAGAATTTAGGATTTAATGTTGCTTGGAGATGGAGTGAGTCTTATTTATGGGAAGCTACTTTTGGAAACGGTCAAGTGCCTGCCTTTCATGTAGTGGACGCTCAGGTTAACTTTAATTTACCTGCCTTAAAATCGACACTAAAAGTAGGTGCTACCAATTTATTAGGTGATGAATACTTCACAGCTTTTGGAACTGGATATATTGGATCGCAGTATTACTTTGCATTTACAGTGAATAGTTTTTAATCCTAAAAAATAGTAATTATCAAAAAACTACCTAACACAGTTAGGTAGTTTTTTTATGCTTTATTGTATAGACAACATGGTTGGCATAACGTATAAAATAAAGCAAATACATACTTTATAACGTTAGCACTTTCCTGCTTAAAAAAGAGATACGTAAAAAACTAAAAAATTGGTTTCTATTTCAAATTAAAACTTCTATATTTGCACCCTGAAAAAAGAGGTAAAACTCACAATATAATAGAACTAACAATTAATAGTTACGACAATGTCTAAATTAACAGGTAAAGTTGCACAAATTATTGGACCCGTAATCGATGTTGCATTTGCAACAGGCGAAGGTCTTCCACAAATTTTCGATTCTTTGGAAATTACAAGAGAGAATGGTTCTCGCTTGGTACTTGAAGTAGAACAACACATTGGGGAAGATACCGTAAGATGTATCGCGATGGATTCAACAGATGGATTGAGTAGAGGTACAGAAGCAGTAGCGACTGGAGCTCCAATTAAAGTTCCCGTGGGAGATAACATCTACGGTCGTTTGTTTAACGTAAATGGAGATCCTATCGATGGATTGGCATCGTTACCAAAAGACGGAGATAAAGGAATGTCAATTCACCGTGATGCTCCTAAATTTGAAGAATTGTCAGTTTCTACTGAAGTTTTATTTACAGGAATAAAAGTAATCGACTTGATTGAGCCTTATTCAAAAGGAGGTAAAATTGGATTATTTGGTGGTGCCGGAGTTGGTAAAACCGTTTTGATTCAAGAGTTGATCAACAATATTGCAAAAGGTCATGGTGGTCTTTCAGTATTCGCAGGAGTAGGTGAAAGAACTCGTGAAGGAAATGACTTGATGCGTGAAATGATTGAAGCTGGAATTATCCAATACGGAGAAGAGTTTGAGCATTCAATGGAAGCAGGTGGATGGGATCTTGAAAAGATCGACCACGAAAAAATGAAAGATTCAAAAGTAACGTTTGTATTCGGACAAATGAACGAACCTCCTGGAGCGCGTGCACGTGTTGCCTTATCTGGTTTGACTATTGCTGAGTACTTCCGTGATGGTGCTGGAGATCCTACACAAGGAAAAGATGTATTGTTCTTCGTTGACAATATCTTTAGATTTACACAAGCTGGTTCTGAAGTATCTGCCTTGTTAGGTCGTATGCCTTCTGCCGTAGGTTACCAACCAACATTGGCAACTGAAATGGGAGCTATGCAAGAGCGTATTACTTCTACTAAAACAGGTTCTATTACTTCTGTACAAGCGGTTTATGTACCTGCGGATGATTTAACGGATCCTGCACCGGCAACTACTTTTGCCCACTTGGATGCAACAACCGTATTGTCTCGAAAAATTTCTGAGCTTGGTATTTACCCAGCGGTAGATCCTTTGGATTCTACTTCTCGTATTTTGACAGAAGAAATTTTAGGAAAAGATCACTATAAATGTGCTCAAGATGTAAAAGAGTTGTTACAACGTTACAAAGAGTTACAAGATATTATTGCGATTCTAGGTATGGAAGAGTTGAGTGAAGAAGACAAGTTAGTCGTTCACAGAGCACGTAGAGCACAACGTTTCTTATCACAACCTTTCCACGTAGCAGAGCAGTTTACGGGTATACCTGGTGTATTGGTAGACATTAAAGATACGATCAAAGGATTTAACATGATTATGGACGGTGAGCTGGATAAGTATCCTGAGGCTGCCTTCAACTTGAGAGGTTCTATCCAAGATGCTATCGACGCAGGAGAGAAAATGTTAGCAGAAGCTTAAAACTAGTTTTGAGTTTTGAGTTATGAGTTTTGAGTTGACAACAACTAAAACTTAACACTTAAAACTAAAAACTAAAAACTATACAACTATGTTTTTAGAAATTGTATCACCCGAAGCAACATTATTCAGCAATGAAGTTGTTTCTGTTTCAGTACCTGGAATCAATGGTGAATTTCAAATGTTGAACAACCACGCTGCTATTGTTTCTGTTTTAGGACAAGGTACCGTGAAAATTCAAGGAGATGCCATTGAAATTGATAAGGAACACCAAAGTACTTTCAAAAAAGAAAGCGACAAGTTTGTGTTGGCCATCAATAGCGGTACGATTGAAATGAAAGAAAACAAAGTAATTATACTAGTAGATTAGTTCTTACAAGCACCTACTGGTTCCAAAATAATTGCAGACTGCCTAGAAAGAAATTTCTAGGCAGTTTTTTTGGCTTTATACTTTTGACCGGTGCCTTGCGATTATGCCCTTACTTGTTCTGTTAAGTCAGACTTTCGACTTTATGCTGCCCCCTTAGATCATTCCTTTTGCTTCTTTTCCAATACAAACTACTTTTCCATACAGCCTTATTTCTCCATATCCTCCTACATCTTAGTGTGACACCCGTGTTATTTACAAGCAAAACTTCGTTTTATTACCCTAAATAACTGTATAGAAAACAGTGTGCAGATACTAGATAAGCAAAGGCTTCTAGACGATATACAGGCGAAAATTCACTATATATTTTATAAATACTTGTTTATTTTTAATACTGTGCATGTCTTCGGGGCGCAAATATCGCTGCTATAGAAAAAGTATGGATTCATTTCCGCTAAACAGCACTCCCCCACTTGTTTAAAACTTTTTTAAGGAGTGAATGGCTGTTTAACCAATAAAAAACACAAAATGAAACCTTCTAAAAGAAGCAAAAATTCAAACTTAAAAATCAATCCCCAAGAAAAGAAGTTAAAACATCAAAACAAGGATTTGACAGTCAGTTTTTTGAGATTAAAGGAATTTCTATTAACACTTTAAATAACTAAAAATGGTTGTGAATAAATGTATCTGTAGTATTGTTAGTATCCTATTTTTTTTTTCAGCAGGAAAGGCGCAAGAATTAGCTTCCTATGTTCCGATTTCACCGAATGCTGCCAGTTTGTCCAAATATGGTAGTTATCCTGTAAATAAAAATAAAGGCGTTCCTAAAATTTCCATCCCTTTGTTTGAAATATCGCAAGGCGATTTATCTGTACCTATCACATTACAATACCACGCTTCCGGGATTCGGATAAATGAAATTGGATCTTGGGTCGGTTTGGGATGGAGTCTAAATGCTGGTGGCGACATTACCAGAAAAGTAAATGGGATTCCCGATGAATTTGCCCCAAACAACGGAGACATCCTCAATAAAATAGGAGTAATTCCCAACTTCGACACTTTAGAATTTAATGCCCTGTTCTACAATTATTTTTTTGATGTTATTCAAGGGGCTTCTGATACCAGTCCCGATGAATATTATTATAATTTCGGTCACTTTACGGGTAAATATATAAAAAATCCCGAAGGCTTTCTCTTCAACAAATATGAACCATTAAGAATAAATACAGCCGATGAGACAATAACAATTACAACAGATAATGGAAGCAATTACCTTTTTGAAGAAGAAGGTTTTGAAACTACAAAAATATTCCCGCATTTAACCTGTAACATAAGCAAGAGCAACCCCACCTATCAGGAGCTGCACGACACCGAAATATCTTCCAAAAAATTAACTAAAATAATCAATAGCAATGCTACCGACACGATACATTTTAACTATAGAGATAATGCACATCAGCCAACCTCTTATCTTTCCGGACAATCCATAGTGTATAATTTCACAGAAGAAGTACGCATTAATGATTCCTACACACCGGTAGTCACCCTTACAGAAAAAATTCTTGAAGAAATTGTATTTAACTCAGGTAAAATTGTTTTCGAATCGGACACTGACAGAGAAGATTCAGGCAGCTCAAGGCTAAATTGTATTTACATCTACGATATAAATAACAGATTAGTTGACAAAATTAAATTCAACTACAGCTATTTCGATAGAAGCTCCGGGTATGCAAAAACCTGCCAATATCACGAAGATTATTCGATAGATAAATCAATAAAATTAGAATATATAGAACAAGGAATAGCAAACCCAAAAGTCCACACTTTTACATATAACAACACTCCCCTTTCAATCAGAGGTTCTACCGCTCAAGATTATTGGGGCTATTCCAATGCAAACACGAACACAAGTTTTATACCTGAACAGACTGTTACATTGTATAATCAAGGAGATCCCATAGTAGCGGGCTCTATTACACCTAAGGAAGAAACAATAGGAGCAGGAACTAAAGAAGCAGACGAAGAAAGAATGAAAGCAGCAACTTTGATTCGTATAGATTACCCTACCGGAGGTTATACAGAATTTGAATACGAACCAAACTACTATGAAACCGTTGAACAAATCCCGATTACCCAATCTTTTTCTGAGTCAATATCGGCAGTAGGTTATACTGGTGACCCCAACAATGACTATTGCAGTCCCAATTCGGGGGTGAAAGTTACGAAATCCTTTCTTCCGGGACCTTCCGCTTTCGACGCCAACATACGTATCAATCTTTCCGATGCATCAGCCGAAAGAAGTGCCGCTTCCAGCTCCTATGTAAATATTGATGGAATGTATTTGGAGCTTCCTGAAGTGTTAAAAACTAGACATCTAAGACCCAGTTCAATAGGTTTGGATTATTACCCTTCCTACGACTTTAGTAGTAACGTTTTGTTCGGTAGCGGTTATAGTAACAATTTCTATAACGGAGTAACAATAGAAGCTCAAGAATTTGGAGAAGGTTTTGCATACAGAGCTTCTTCCTGCCCCTATGCGTCTATTAGGGTTTCTTGGAAAGAGATTATTGGATTTGAAGAGAAAACGGTAAAAAAATACACGGGAGGATTGAGAATAAAATCAATTTCCGGTTTTACATCTGACACAAATTTAGCTACCAAAAAACTATACAACTACAAGAGCTTGCATGAAATTCTGGCAGTAAACAAAGATACGAGAATAAGACACAGTACAGCGTTTACTCCAATCTCCCTACGCTCCACAATAGCTTCTTCCGAAATAGTTAATTCTTCTGTTGACATGGGCGCCAGTACTGAATATTTGGAAGTTGAAGAAATTCAAATTGACGAACAAGGAAATCAGAACGGCAAAATAATAACATACTACCACGCAACTCCGGTGATTCGAAATTTAGACAACAGATGGACAAACTTCGGCTATCGAGCACATGACAATCTGGACAGCCGTTGCTACCCATATCAAACCTTACTGCTCGCCATGCAAGGTCCCCTCAACTGGACAGATTTTAAAATTTCAACATGGAGTAGTGGTCTCGTAAGAAAAGAAGAAACCTACAAATTCACACCTACAGACACGCTCTTAGTTTCCAAAATTGAAAATTCGTACGAAACCTTAATGGAAACGGAAATTCCGGTAAACAGGGTACTTACCATCACAAATTTAGAGCATTCTGGTGAAAATGATTGGCGGCTCTGCAGCAACAACTCCAGTAAATTTATCTACGCACAAGGTTTTTTCTCGCTAGGAAAAAAAGCACTTCGTTCCTCAACTCAAACTCAATATGACTTAAATGGTGAAAATCCAGTAGTAACCATTGAAAATTACCAGTATGACAACAGTCACTTTTTAAGCACAGAAACCGAAACAGCAGACAGTCAATCCAATAGAATCAAAACAAAAACCTACTACCCGGATGACATCGCAGACACTTCTTCTTTACCGGGCAAAATGCTTTCAACAAATGAAATGGATGCTATAGATCAACTAAAGTCAAATAATCTACACCGTATCAACACTCCCATTCAAATTGAAACCTATAAAAATGACATTCTGATAAGCAGGGAACGTACCAATTATAAAAATTGGGGAACCAATCCGCAAGGAACCTCCAACATCATTGCTCCCAAAAATATAGAATCAGCAAAGGCAGAGGATGCACTAGTGCCAAGAATACTTTACCATGCATACGACCAACATGCCAACCCCCAAGAAGTCTCGGAATCAGAAGGACAGCATATTTACTACATCTGGGGATATAACAATGGCAACCCCATTGCCAAAATCGAAAATTTTAAATCCGAACAAATAACACCCGAAATACAACTGTTGATAAACGCCATCATCTTAGCCTCTGATGCTGATACCGACAACTGTACAGACAGCAGCTGTAAAGAACAACAACTACGAGTTGCCTTATCCAATTTACAAACAACCCTCGCTTTACAGGCTTCTCAAATGACTTATTACACCTACGACCCCCTAATAGGCATTACCAGTATCACCAACCCCAGAGGAGAAACCAGTTATTATCATTATGACGAATTCAACCGCCTAGAAGCTGTAACCAATACCAATGGAAACCTATTAAGCGAAAACGAATACAACTACAAACCATAAACCATGAAGACAAAACAATTTATTTGGGTAGTATTGTTTGTAAGCGCCGCTACCATGGCACAGACCACCACAGAAAACTATATCAAAACAACCAGCTTTACCAAAGCGTTTAGCAGAAGCACCAAACACAACGCAACGGCTACCGATAAAATAGAAAACATCACGTACTTCGACGGACTCGGACGCCCCAAACAGCAAATAGCCATTGGACAAAGTCCCACAGGAAAAGACATTGTTACCCCAATATTGTATGATGCATTTGGACGCCAGCCCAAAGAACATTTGCCCTATGTTCCCGGTGATACCAACAATGGCACATTTAGAACAGGCGATCAGGAAGCAATCTTGCAAAGCTATTATAGTGGGTTACATCCAAACGATTTTACCGAAGGCATTGCCGCTTCCAACCCTTTTTCCGAAAAAGTATTGGAAGCCTCTCCCCTCAACCGGGTTTTAGAACAAGCCGCTCCGGGAACCGACTGGGCAGTTGGTAACGGACATACCATACAATTTGACTACCAAACCAACAGTACTGAAGAAGTACGCCTATTTGAGGTAGCGTTGACCGATACTTACGAACCCACGCTTATTGAAACAGGTTTCTACAACTCCGGAGAACTCTATAAAACCATCACCAAAG